>OGXS01000412.1_pt1 | contig 41436 bp, 40 predicted proteins | sample 1576371 | NCBI WGS metagenome assembly OGXS01 (sample SAMEA3541475, study PRJEB24748) | human gut metagenome | biome: human gut; feature: human-associated habitat; material: faeces | place: China | collected 2012
TATCTTGCTCACCGTTCCGTGTTCCGATCGCTCGTCTTGCTGCTGCTCAGGCTGCTATTGCAAATAGGTAGGAGTTCTCTTTCCTTTGAATTGCCGCTTAGTTTCGAGCAGGCAGCAGCCTATCGAAAGGCTAACGGACAGTATGTAAGGAAAAATCAGTGGAGAGATACCACTGTAAGGGTATTCATAGACCTTGATTAACAGTTAAATACGATAAGCGTATCATTAGAAATAGTGGTACGCTTATTTTTTGTCCCTTTTTGCAGATTTGTCCTTTCCCCTACTTTCCAATATAATGAAGCTAAAGAAGTGGAGGTGTGCTTATGAGAGAGAAATTTAATCATCTGTATTTGGATAGCCACGAAAGAAAACTTTTGATACATAGCCTTGTAGAGTTAAAAAATCAGCTCATTCAGCAAGGCAGATATACGGATTGTGTTGACGAGCTTATTTTTAAGGTCATAAATGCACCGACCAAGAGAATGAAAATTGAATATGTCTAAGGCAAATTACAAAGCCGCTTATTCTTATTGATTTTAAGAGTAGGCGGCTTTTTTGCGTTCTCTGGTACTGTTTACATAGCCACCTTGACAAAGTGGCTAAATCTATGCGAAAGGAGGACGCATCTATGTCAAATTGCAAAGTGATTGCTCTGACTAACCAGAAAGGCGGTGTCGGAAAAACAACCACAGCGGTCAATCTGGGTGTAAGTCTGGTGCAGCAGGGTAAAAAAGTCCTGCTGATTGATGCCGATGCACAGGCAAATCTCACGATGGCTCTGGGTTATAACAGACCAGACGATATTCCCATAACGCTTTCTACTGTGATGCAGAACATCATAGACGATAAAACGCTTGATGTTTCACAGGGTATTATCCACCATAGCGAGGGCGTCGACCTGCTTCCGTCAAACATTGAGATGTCGGGCTTTGAAGTAAGGCTAATCAATGCAATGAGCCGTGAGCGTGTGCTGAAAACCTATGTCAATGAGGTTAAAAAGAATTACGACTATGTGCTTATTGATTGTATGCCGAGCTTAGGCATGATAACCATCAATGCTCTGGCGGCGGCTGACAGCGTGATTATCCCGACACAGCCCCACTATCTCTCGGCTAAAGGTCTGGAGCTTTTGCTTCGCTCCGTATCAATGGTCAAGCGGCAAATCAACCCAAAGCTGCGGATAGACGGTATCTTAATGACTATGGTAATGCCCCGTACCAACATTTCTAAGGAAATTACGGCAACGGTCAAAAGTGCATACGGTAAGAAAATCAAGGTATTTGATACCGAGATACCTCATTCTATCCGTGCGGTGGAAGCTACCGCAGAAGGCAAAAGTATTTTTGCTTACGACAAAAGCGGCAAGGTTGCCGCAGCCTATGAGCAGTTAGGAAAGGAGGTGGCAGAGATTGGCGAGAAGCAGAGAAACCAAAATCGAGCTGACCGCATACGATGACCTTTTTCAGACGGACGAAAGCCGTGAGGAAGCAAAGCTAAGCAAGATACGGGATATTCCCATATCGGAGATTGACGAGTTTCCAGACCACCCGTTCAAGGTTTTGATGGACGAAGATATGGAACAACTTGTTGAGAGTATCAAGCGAAACGGTGTAATGACCCCTGCGACAGTTCGCTTAAAAGAGGACGGACGGTATGAGCTTATCAGTGGTCACAGGCGAAAAAAGGCTTGTGAACTTGCAGGACTTGAAACGCTGAAATGCGAGGTCAAAGAGCTTACCCGTGATGAAGCCATTATTGTCATGGTGGAAAGTAATCTCCAACGCTCTGTTATTTTGCCGAGTGAGAAAGCGTTTGCGTATAAAATGCGGTTGGAAGCTATGAAACGACAGGCAGGCAGACCCCCAAAAGAAAATGCGTCGCCATTGGCGACTAATTTATCAAAAGGGCGTTCTGATGAGGAATTAGGAGAACTTGTTGGAGAAAGCAAAGACCAGATACGCCGCTATATCCGTCTAACGGAGCTTGTTCCCGAAATCCTGCAAATGGTAGATGAAAGGCAGATTGCTTTTCGTCCTGCGGTTGAAATTTCCTATCTGACCGAGGAACAGCAATACACCCTGCTTGAAGCAATGGAGTACAACGATGCTACCCCGTCATTGGCACAGGCTATCAAAATGAAGAAGTATAACCAAGACGGCAAGCTCACTTCCGAGGTTATCCAGTCCATTATGGAGGAAGAAAAGCCCAACCAGAAGGAAAAACCTGCTTTCCGTGACGAGAGGATAACCAAGCTAATTCCCAAGACTGTTCCCAGAGGGCAGGAAACGGATTTTGTTGTCAAGGCGTTAGAGTTTTATAACCGACACTTGCAGCGGAACAAGGCTCACGAGAGATAGCCACACATCGAGGGCGAGGTCTGCCCATTTGAGTGGATAGCCATTATTTCGGCTTCCCCCTCTCCACACCTCACCCCCTAACTACTGCCAGTAACTATCCGAGAAAAGAAATACTTTAGGCTGTCCATAACGGGCAGCTTTTTTCGGTCAGTAAGGCAAAATATTCAATCCAAATTACAGGAGGTAACTATGAAAATCCCTAAATTATTCAAAAAGGCTGCGGCTTTTGTAATGGCTGCGGTCACGGCATTATCCATAATGCCTGCGACGGCGTTTGCTGCGGGTGACATCGGGACGATTTCCTTTTCCCACACCTATGACAGCAACGGCAATGCGATGAGGTACAATTCCAGTGCGAATATCGGCGGCTATACCGCAGGCGGAACGGGAAATTATAAGTACCGTATGTTTGTGGACGGTGAGAATGCGTTTTGTATTCAGCCGGGAGTACCGCTGAAAACAGGAAACACCTTGAAAAAGGCTTCCTCTGATACTTGGAACGCCCTTTCAGCCAATCAGAAAAAGGCGGTTGGGCTTGCCCTGCTCTATGGGTATCAGGGCAACCGAAATAATCTGTCGGGAAGTGATGATGAAAAATGGCTTGCCACGCAGACCCTCGTATGGGAGTTTGTCACAGGCTGCCGTGAAGCCACAGGCTCATATAACCAGACAAGCACCACCGTTTACAGCCTGCACTTCGGTTCAAATTATGCCAACAGCGGAGCAAGGGCAGTGTATGACCAGATTGTTGCAATGCTGCGTGAGCATAACACCATTCCGAGCTTTATGTCGGGCGGTAAGAATGACATCACAAAGGAGCTTGCCTACAAGGACGGAAAGTACAGCATCACATTGACGGACAGCAACGGCGTCCTTTCCGATTACAGCTTTTCAAGCTCTGACAGCAATGTGAGTGTATCGAAGTCTGGAAATAAGCTGACAATCAGCTCCACCGTAGCTATCAGCGGTTCTGTCCGCATTACGGCAAAGAGGAACAATGTGCCGACTGTCAGCAGCAGTGCAAAGCTCATTGCCTATGGCGACCCGAACTTGCAGGATTTGGTAACAGGTGTGGAGAATGCTGATACCGTGTCTGCATATATCAATATCGAAACGCCGACAGGCACGATTGCCCTCAAAAAGACTTCTGAGGACGGAGTTGTGGAGGGCATCTCTTTTACAATCAAAGGTGATAACTTCAATAAAACAGTTAAGACAGGAAAGGACGGCTCTGTCTCCGTGGAGGGATTATTCCCTGGCACTTATACGGTCACAGAACAGTCTATTGACCGTTATGAGCCGCAGAAAACCCAGACCGTCACACTTATCGGAGGAAAAACCTCTACTGTGACCTTCAGCAATACTTTGAAGCGTGGCAGTCTGGAAATCGTCAAGACTTCCGAGGACAATCTGGTGGAGGGAATGAAATTCCACCTTTATGGCACATCTTTAAGCGGCTTGCCTGTTGACGAGTATGCCGTGACTGATAAAAACGGACTGGCTAAGTTTGAAAATGTCCTTATCAGTGGCGATACCCCGTATGTGGTTGAGGAAGTGGATACCGCAGTCCGCTATGTCGTTCCTGCTTCCCAGACAGCTCCGATTGAATGGAACAAGGTCACAAAACGCAGCTTCGACAATGTGTTGAAGAAATTCCAAGTGACTGTGACAAAGACCGATGCAGAAACAGGTTCTCCGCAGGGCGACGCTTCCCTTGCAGGTGCGGTTTACGGCATCTATAAAGGTGAGGAACTGATTGACACCTACACGACTGATGAAAACGGTCAGTTTACGACCAAGTATTATATCTGTGATAATGATTGGACTGTCCGTGAAATCAGCCCGTCCGAGGGGTATCTTCTGGATACCGCAATCCACAAGGTAGGTGCAGAACCAGAGCTATACACGGTAGAGCTGAACAGTACCGCAAACGATGTGAATGAACAGGTCATCAAAGGCAATATCGCACTCATCAAGCATACGGATAACGGGGAAACCCAGATTGAAACACCCGAAGAAGGTGCGGTATTTGAAGTGTTCCTCAAATCCGCAGGCAGCTATGAAAATGCAAAGGAAACCGAGCGTGATGTGCTGACCTGTGACGAGAACGGTTTTGCCCAGACAAAGGATATGCCGTATGGCATTTATACCGTCCGCCAGACCTTTGGTTGGGAGGGGCGTGAACTGATGAAAGACTTTGATGTGTTTATCAGCAAGGACGGTCAGACCTACCGCTACCTTATCAACAACGCTAACTTTGAGAGCTATATCAAAATCGTAAAGAAAGATGCAGAAACAGGCAATACAATCCCGTATGCAGGTGCAGGCTTCCAGATTTACGACCCGAATGGAAATCTTGTGACTATGACTTTCACTTATCCCGAAGTGACGACCATTGACACCTTCTATACTACGGCAGACGGCGACCTAATCACACCGCAGACATTGGAATACGGCAAAGGCTATTCCCTTGTGGAAGTACAAGCCCCGTATGGGTATGTCTTAAATTCCGAGCCTGTTTATTTTGATGTGGTGCAGGAAAATTCCGAGGAAGAAAGCGGCATTACCGTTATTGAGGTAGTACGCTCCAATATGGCACAGAAAGGTACAATTACAGTAGAAAAGTCTGGCGAGGTATTCAGCTCCGTGGCAGGCGATAAGGGATTGTATCAGCCGATTTTCTCTGTCAGCGGTCTTGAGGGTGCAGTCTATGAGATTACCGCAGCCGAGGATATTGTCACTCTGGACGGGACGGTCAGAGCAAACAAGGGCGAGGTTGTGGATACCGTTACGACAGGAAAAGACGGTACAGTAAAATCCAAAGAACTGTATCTCGGAAAATATGAGGTTAAGGAAATCACAGCTCCGTATGGAATGGTGCTGAACGAGAAAGTCCATTCTGTTGAGCTTGTGTATGCAGGACAGAATGTTGATGTAACGGAAACGGCTACTTCTTTCTATAATGAAAGACAGCGTGTTGAAATCGACCTCATCAAGAGCCTTGCCATTGATGAAGCCTACGGCATTGGCAAGAACGGGGAAATCTTTGATGTGACCTTTGGCTTGTATGCGGCAGAGGAACTCACAGCCGCAGATGGAAAGACCATTCCTGCGGACGGTCTGATTGAGGTCATTTCCCTTGATGAAAGCGGTCACGGGAAAGCAATCAGCGACCTGCCGATGGGCAGCTATTATGTGCAGGAAATCTCGACCAACTCCGCATATATTGTCAGCGATGCAAAATACCCTGTTACTTTTGAATACGCAGGACAGGATACCGAAACTGTCCGCATTACAGCCAACGAGGGCGAAGCTATCACAAATGACATTATTTACGGCTCTGTAAGCGGTAAGAAATCTGATGAGGACGGAAAAACTCTGGGCGGTGCAGTTATCGGTATCTTCAAGACAGGAACTACCGAGTTTACAAAGGAAAATGCGATTGCCGCTACCACATCAAAAGATGATGGTAGTTTTTCTTTTGCCAAAGTGCCGTATGGAACTTGGATAATCCGTGAAATCGAAAGCCCGAAGGGATATGTACTCTCCGAGGAAGAAATCGCCGTGACTATTGGCAAGGTGGACGAAGTTGTGGAAATCGAACTTGTCAACTACTTCATTAAGGGCAATATCGCTTTGACAAAGGTTGATGAGGATTATCCCGACAACAAGCTGTCTGGTGCGGTATTTGAGGTTTACTCCGATACCAATGGCGATGGGAAACTGGATAAAGACGATACGCTGCTTGGCGAAATGAAGGAACTTGACGGCGGCGTTTACCAGATGAGTGAACTCCGCTACGGCAAATATCTGGTAAAGGAAACCAAAGCTCCGACAGGCTTTGTGCTTGATGAAGATGTTTATGCCGTATCCATCGAGGAGAACGGAAAGACCTACACAGTGGAAAACAAGGCGGGTGTTGGCTTTATCAATGCAGCACAGAAAGGCTCTCTTAAAATCGTAAAGACTTCCTCTGACGGCAAGGTGGAGGGCTTCTCTTTCCGTGTGACAGGCGTGGACTATGACCAGACCTTTAAGACAGATAAGAACGGGGAAATCGTGATTGAGGGCTTGCGGATTGGCGACTATACCGTATCCGAAGTAAGCGACAAGGCTTCCGCAGGATATATCCTTCCTGCCGATAAACAGGCAACGGTAAAGGTGAACGCTACGGCTATCGTGCAGATGCACAATGAGTTCAGGGATACCCCGAAAACAGGCGATGACTTCAATCTGGGCTTATGGGTAAGCCTTGCGGCGTTGTCTGTTGTTGGTGCGGGCGTTCTCGGATTTGTCGGTTATAAGAACAGAAAGAAGAAAAAGGAGGACTAATTGATGGACGCTAAAACCATTATCGCAATCGTGCTTGTCGTGTTCATTGTGGGTGCGGCGGTATGGCTGAATATCCGTAACAGAAAGAATAAGTAAGTTGTTTGGGCGGCTGAAAGATGCCGCCCTTTCCTTTATGGAGGTAAAGATGAGAAACCTAAAAACCATTGAAAAGAAAGTCAGGGCTGTTCTGGAAAAGAATGAAGATGCCAGAAATGACGATATGGTACTGTATCTTGCACTTTGTAATGCTTGTTTGAAGGATGCAGGAGCAATGCCGCTTGCGGAGATAATGACGCAGCACAAATATCTCGGTCTGCCGAGCTTTGAGAGCGTCAGCAGGACACGCCGCAAGCTGCAGGCACGGTATCCAGAGCTTGTAGGGAGCCGCCCTGTTCAAAAAATGAGAGCCACGGGCGAGAAAGCCTATCGGCGTTATGCCAAAGAATAGAGAGGTGCTTATGGACGAAGAAAAACGCTCCAATCAGAACTATGAAATCATTGAGAGCTGTACTATCGGGAGTACAGAGCTTGTCATCGGTCACAATCCCAACTCACCCAACCCTTATGTGTGTTGGTACTGCAAGGGAGGCTCAAATTATTTCTGGGGTTATTACACGAATGAGCTTGATGATGCACGGCAAAAGCTGAATGAACGATACCAGTCAGAGTGCCGTATGCCCTATAATCAGCCTGCCCAGAAGCAGAAAAACGGTGATGACCGTGAGCGATAAAATAAAATATGACTGCACGACCTGTCCTTATCCCCGATATAAGGATGGGTCAGTTATTTTCTGCGATGTCTGTATTCGCAAGATTTTAGACGAGCAGAAAGAGAAAAAGGAAAGAAAGGAGCAGCCGAATGAGTAATGAAATAAAGACAAGACCTTTAACCCCGACAGAACAGAAATACACCTATGCCCAAAGTATGCAGCTTGAGGGGCAGACAGGCACTATCGGGCATCTGCGTGGTGACTTTGCCACGACGGGCTATGGCTTTTACACCACTTGGTTTGATACCAGACCACAATGGAAATCTGACGAATTTAAGGCAGACCTTGATACGGTCATCAATGCTTTACGGGAGGATAAAGGGCTTTTGCATAACCGCTATGATATGAGTGCGTTTGCAAGGCATTTTCCCGAAAGTGCTATCAAGGGTAACTATTGTACGGAGTACGGTTTCCGTGTGGATACGGAGAAACACGCTTTTCTGCTTCGGTGCAATCCCACCAAAGGCGACTATAATTTTTACTGCTATTGCTATGTGAAGGAATGGCTTAATAAGCATATCCAGAAAGCAGAACAAGGTATCCGATTTATTGACCCTCAATATAAAGAACTGTTCCGTATCCCCGACGGCGGAAAGGTCATTGTCACGACTTCTTGGGAAGAGAAACGGGAGTATCCCTGCCGCTTCATTGATGAATACCATACCGAAGTCGGCAGCAATCTGTACCACATCTGCGAGTTTGCCGAGCGTATGCAGAAAAACGGGGCGACCTATGAGCCGAAACCTGCGGAACAAACGCCGCAGAAAACACCGAAGCACAAGGATTTAGAACGATAAGGAGGATTTAGAATATGGCTGTTAATCAGAAAGCCGTCAAGGTCTTGAATAAGGTCTTGGAAGCAGGCTTTACCGATGAAAAAGCGATTGCCGCTATGACTATGGACGATATTCTTTCTATGCAGGGCATCACGGTTGGGGATATTACTCTCATCAATGACCTGCAAAAGAGCATTAAATCGAACAAGGTCATTTCTTTTCTTGGCGGTGGTGCTGAGTGAGTAAACAGAAATATTTGAAACAGAAACGATAAGGAGGTGTAGGTTGAATGGCTGCGAAGTATCAGCTAATCACAGAGCTGTATCGGCGTACAGGCATTGCGGTTGCAAAAAATCCGCAGGCGTGGCAGGGCTTTCTGTCCTCTGCCTGCCGCAACTATAAATGCCGTTTTGACGAACAGCTTTTAATATACGCCCAACGCCCCGATGCTGTCGCTGTTGCGAAGCTCGAAACTTGGAACAGGCAGTTCAAGCGTTGGGTCAATAAGGACAGCAAGGGTATTGCCGTATTTGACCCGAAAGGTCGCAGGAATACGCTGAAATACTATTTTGATGTGTCCGACACCCACGAGGGCTATTATGGCAGCCGCCCTGTTCCGATATGGCAGATGGATGAGCGATACGAGCAGGCTGTTATGGAAAGGCTCTCGGACAGGTTTGGAGATGTGGAAAGCACTGACCTTGCTTCTGACTTAATGGAAACGGCAAAGAACGCCGTGGAGGACAATCTGCAAGACTATTTTTCTCAGTTAAAGGACTGCACGAAAGACAGCTTTTTGGAAGAACTGGACGACTTTAATATAGAAGTCATTTACAGGCGGCTGGCAACAAACAGCGTTGCTTTTATGCTGATCAGCCGCTGCGGTCTGGATACGAATGAGTTTTTTGACCGAGAGGATTTTGCGGATATTGTAAATTTCAATACCCCTGCAACGATAAACGCCATCGGCGTTGCCACGAGCGATATTGCGGAAATGGCGTTACGGGAAATCTCACAGTCTATCCGAAATGTGCAAATAGCGGAAAAAGACCAGAATCGCACCTTTGCACAAAAAACGCAGGCTCAGTATGATAAAGGCAGACAACAACCCGAAAGGAGCGAATACAATGAGCGAAATCACTTACAGCAGACAGGGGGATTATCTTATTCCCGACCTAACATTACCGACAGAGCCAGAGCTTCCGCTTGGCAGGTACGCTTTGATGCACAGGGATTATCTGGAGAAGCACAAGCGAGTGACCTATCTCAATCTGCTGACATCGGGCAGGCTGAACGGGCATCTGCACGAGGTAGAGCAGACAGCACTCCAGAGGTTGGAGCTTCTGACGAAGCAGCTCTCAGCCGAGCAGGGCGTGACAGAGGAACTGAAAGAGAAAGCACCGATGCAGTGGGTCGGACTGATGAACAACATCCGCAGCCAAGCGGAGGAAGTGATACTGACCGAACTGATTTACAAGTAAGCGTTGCCAAAGAGGATGAGGTTAGGGTCAATCTTCCAACCGTAGATGAACAAATCGAAATGATAGCAAAAGCAGAGGACGAAAAAGCCTCTGCTTTTGCTATTTCCAAAGAAGATATTGACTCCGTACTTCAGAAAGGCAGCGGTGTTGCGGACGGAAAATACCGCATCTACCGCCAATTCCAAAAGGGCGTGGACAGACAGAAAAATATTGAGTTCCTTAAAAATGAGTATGGAACGGGCGGCGGTACGCACATCTTCCCCGATGGTTTCAGCGGTCATTCTTGGTATGACAGCAAAGGTCTTGCCATTGACCGAAACGGCACTTATACCAATCACGACCTTGTGTTAAAATGGTCACAGGTTGAAAAGCGTCTGCGTGAGCTGATTAAGGATAACCGCTATCTCAATCCGAAAGAAAAAGACCATTATGCCGATTATCTGGAGAGCGTGTCAGCCCCTCAATATGAGATTGACACCCAGAGGAAAATAGCAAGGCAGCGTTTTATCGACGCCCATCGTGACCTGCCGCCTGCCGACAAACGGGATACCCTTGCTTTGCGGCTATCTGACTTTATCCGTGACTTGGACAGGTACGAAAAAGACCTGTTATCTGTTGTGGAACGAAGCGACCTTGCAGATGTTACCGCCGAGCAAATGGAACAGCACTTATCCGACCCCTCAACCGTTCAACAGCTCATAGACTTTCTTGCACAGGTACAATGGAAAACGACCTCGGTTTTCAGCCGCAGTAATGGGTGGAAGTTTACCGAGGAATTAAGGGAGCTGCACCCACTTTGCTACCTCTACAATGAGGGCGATGTGGTGTATATCGGTGCGGATAAATATGAGATTGCAACACTTACCGAGGAAAAGGTCTATCTGCAAAATGCCGAGTTCCCTATCTTGGGGCAGGAATACAGCCGAGCCGACTTTGAAGAAAAGCTAACGGAAAATCCTGCAAATGACCATCTGAAAGTGGTCGTAACCGAGAAACAGAGGACAGAAGCACCGTCCGAGAAAAAGCAGGACGGAATACAGTTTTCTATCGGTTTTTCCGAACACCCTGCCTTTTATGACAGACAGCTTAATGACCGCTATACGGATTTGAGCTTTGCTCTGGGGAATAAGCTGCTTGGTATTTTGGACGAGAAACAGCACCGTGAGCGTGAGGGCGATAAAAATATCGGGTGGTATCACAAGACAGATTTTGTTATCAAGGCTGTTATCGGCGGCGAGGAATTTAACTATGAAGGGCGGTTTGATATTGGCGATGGTGAGGGCGATTTAATTGCCCATATTAAGAATTTTTACGATTATGCCTTATCGCCAAAGGGCGAACAGCTATATGGAGATGACCGAGAAAGCCTGCTCCGTGGCAGAGATGAGTTTATCCCATTCTTGGAACAGCACACCGAGCTGAAACCAGAGGACGAAAAACTGCTTGATGAGATTATGGCTACCGAAAGTGATTGGTACAGGACAGCCGAGGAAGCCGAAGAAAAACCACAGGCGAATGCCGATAAAGTGAATGGCTCAGAAGCTCCTGTCATTGAAATGGAGCAATCCACAGATGACCTCATAGGCAGGGAAATCATCATAGATAACCGTAAATATCTCATTGAGAGCATCGGGAAAATCAGCGGTGATGTGTCCCTGCGTGACATCACATTCCAGAACAATGTGGGCTTTCCGATAAACCGAGTGGAGAAAATCGGCTATATCCAAAAGCTATTGGAACAGGAAAAAACCGAATTACCACCCGAAGAAAAAACGGAAACTCTTGCCACAGACCGTCATAATTTCCGTATTACCGATGATGCCATCGGTATCGGCGGAGCAAAAGAAAAATTCCGTAACAATATGGCGGCAATCAACCTGCTGCACGAGCTTGAAATTGAAAACCGCCTTGCCACACCCGAAGAACAGGAAGTCCTGTCTCGGTATGTCGGTTGGGGCGGTCTTTCTATGGCATTTGATGAACACAATGCGGCGTGGGCGGAGGAGTTTAAGGAGCTATATGCCAGCCTTTCCCCAGAGGAATACCGTGCCGCTATGGAGTCAACGCTGACCGCTTTTTATACGCCGCCTGTTGTTATCAAGGCGATGTATGACGTACTTGACCGCCTGGGCTTTTCACAGGGCAATATATTGGAGCCGTCCTGCGGCACAGGCAATTTCTTTGGTCTGCTTCCCGAAAGTATGCAAAACAGCAAGCTCCACGGCGTGGAAATCGACTCTCTCACAGGCAGGATTGCAAAGCAGCTCTACCAAAAAGCGAACATTGCCATTGAGGGCTTTGAGAAAACAAATCTCCCAGACGACCATTTTGATGTAGTCCTCGGTAATGTGCCTTTTGGGGAGATAAGGGTCAATGACAGCCGATACAACGCCCAGAAATTTCTCATACACGACTACTTTTTCGCAAAGGCTCTGGATAAAGTCCGTGCCGGCGGCGTTGTGATGTTCATTACCTCAAAGGGTACGATGGATAAAGCAAGTCCAGAGGTACGCAAGTATATTGCCCAGAGAGCCGAGCTTTTAGGTGCTATCCGTCTGCCAGACAACACCTTTAAGGCAAACGCAGGCACGGAGGTCACGAGCGATATTCTTATCCTGCAAAAGCGTGACCGAGTGATGGATATAGAGCCAGACTGGGTACACCTTGATACGGACGAAAACGGTGTTACGATGAACAGATATTTTGTCGAACACCCCGAAATGGTGTTGGGCGAGATAAAGATGGAAAACACACGCTTTGGTACTTTAGAGCCTGTCTGTAAAGCCCGTAAGGATATACCACTTTCCGAGCTTCTGTCCAATGCAGTTCAGAGGATAAACGGCGAAATCCCAGAGCTTGATAATAGGGTTGATGAAATCTCCGATGAGCAGGAGCTTTCCGTTCCTGCTGACCCGAATGTGCGTAACTTCTCTTTTACTCTGGTGGACGGCAGGGTTTACTTCCGAGAGAATGACCGTATGCAACCTGCTTCTGTGTCGATGACCGCAGAAAACCGTATTAAGGGACTTATCCAAATTCGTGACTGTGTGCGTAAGCTCATAGAGTATCAGACCGATGATTACCCAGAGGAAATGATACGCACCGAGCAGGAAAACCTCAACCGTCTGTATGATGTTTATACCGCAAAATACGGTCTAATCAACAGCCGAGGAAACTATCTTGCTTTTGCTTCAGATGAGAGCTACTTCCTTCTATGTTCTCTGGAGGTGCTTGATGATGAGGGCAACTTCAAACGGAAGGCAGATATGTTCACAAAGCGGACTATCAAACCCCACCGAGAAGTAACTTCGGTTGAAACTGCAAGCGAAGCCCTCGCCCTCTCTATCGGGGAGAAAGCCCGTGTTGATTTGCCTTATATGGAGCAGCTCACAGGCAAAACGCAGGCTGAGCTTGTGCAGGATTTACAAGGTGTTATCTTCAAAGTACCGAACTGTGAGCATGTTTCCTATGTAGCCGCAGACGAGTATCTGTCAGGAAATGTCCGAAACAAGCTGACGGTTGCGGATCTTGCTGCGAAGAATGACCCAGAGCTTGCAGTTAATGTGGAAGCCTTGGAAAAGGTCATTCCCAAAGACCTCTCGGCGGCGGAAATCTCTGTCCGTCTGGGTGCAACTTGGATACCGCAGGAAGATATACAGCGGTTTGTGATGGAGCTTTTAACTCCGTCAAGTTATGCCGCAGGCAGATTAAAGGTACGATACACCCCGATAAACGGAGACTGGTTCATAGAGAATAAAAGCTCCGATATGGGGAATGTAAAGGCGGACAGCACCTATGGTACGAAAAGAGCTTCCGCCTATCGTATTATTGAGGACACCTTAAACCTGCGTGACACCCGTATCTTTGATTATGTGTATGACGAACACGGCAATAAAAAAGCGGTGTTCAATGCAAAGGAAACCACGGCGGCACAGGCGAAGCAGGAAGTCATCAAGCAGGCGTTTCAGGATTGGATATGGAAAGACCCAGAACGGCGAAACCGCCTTGTCCGTTATTACAACGACACTTTTAACTCTGTGCGACCCCGTGAATATGACGGAAGCCATATCACTTTCGGAGGTATCAGTCCAGAAATCACACTAAGACCACATCAAGTCAACGCCATCGCCCATATCCTTTATGGCGGCAATACGCTTCTTGCCCATAAGGTGGGAGCAGGAAAAACCTTTGAAATGGTAGCCGCCGCACAGGAAAACAAACGGCTCGGCTTATGCCAGAAATCCATGTTTGTTGTGCCAAATCATCTTGTCGGTCAGTGGGCTTCCGAGTATCTGCGGCTCTATCCGAGTGCAAATATACTTGTGACAACAAAGCGGGATTTTGAAACGGGAAACCGCAAGAAGTTCTGCGGCAGGATTGCCACAGGCGACTATGACGCAGTCATTATCGGGCATTCGCAGTTTGAAAAAATCCCGATGAGCATAGGACGCCAGAGGGAGCAGTTGGAAAAGCAGCTTGATGATATTGAGCATGGCATTGACGATGTGCAGGCTTCCAAAGGCGAGCAGTTCACGGTCAAACAGCTAATGAAAACCCGAAAGGCAATCAAGACGAAGCTCGAAAAACTCAACGACACCAAGCGTAAGGATACGGTTATCGACTTTGAACAGCTCGGCGTTGACAGGCTTTTCATTGATGAGAGCCATTTTTATAAGAATTTGTACCTCTACACCAAGATGCGGAATGTAGGCGGTATCGCCCAGACCGAAGCCCAGAAATCAAGCGACCTCTTTATGAAATGCCGCTATCTGGACGAAATCACGGGCAACCGTGGCACGGTTTTCGCAACGGGTACGCCTGTTAGCAATTCAATGGTTGAGCTGTACTCCGTTCAGAGGTACTTGCAGTATGACACTCTTGCACAGAACGGTTTGCAGCATTTTGACAGTTGGGCTTCTACCTTTGGAGAAACGGTTACAGCTCTGGAATTAGCACCCGAAGGCACAAATTACCGAGCCAAGACGAGGTTTGCCAAGTTCTATAACCTGCCAGAGCTGATGCAGATGTTCCGTGAGGTGGCGGATATTCAGACCGCCGATATGCTAAAGCTCCCCGTGCCAAAGGTCAATTACCACAATATTAAGACTAAGCCGAGTGAGATACAGACCGAAATGGTAGCTTCCCTTGCGAAGCGGGCTGAGAAAGTCAGGGCAAGGCTTGTCGAGCCGAACATTGACAATATGCTCAAGATAACCAATGATGGAAGAAAACTGGCTCTTGACCAGAGAATGATTGACCCGATGCTGCCAGATGACCCAGAAAGTAAAGTCAATGCCTGCGTGGATAATGTGTACCGTATCTGGGAGGAACACGCCGATACCAAAGCGACACAGCTTGTGTTCTGCGACCTGTCCACCCCGAAAAATGACGGTACTTTCAATGTCTATGACGATATGAGGGAGAAGCTGATAGCCCGTGGTATCCCTGCGGAGCAGATACGCTTTATCCACGAAGCGACCACCAATGCACAGAAAAAAGAGTTGTTCGGCAAGGTAAGAAGCGGCGAAGTCCGTGTGCTGTTCGGCTCTACTCCTAAGATGGGAGCAGGTACGAATGTGCAGGACAGGCTCATAGCAATCCATAACCTTGATTGTCCGTGGCGTCCTTCCGACCTTGAACAAAGGCAGGGGCGTATTGAACGGCAGGGCAATATGTTTCCAGAGGTGGAGGTTTACCGATATGTGACCGAGCAGACTTTTGATGCTTATCTCTATCAGTTGGTGGAGAGCAAGCAGAAATTTATCAGCCAGATAATGACGAGCAAAAGCCCTGTACGCTCTGCCGAAGATGTGGACGAGGTTGCCCTGTCCTTTGCGGAGGTTAAAATGCTTGCCACAGGTGATGCCCGTTTTAAGGAAAAGATGGATTTGGATATACAGGTTTCCAAGCTCCGAGTGTTAAAGCAGAGTTATCTTTCCGAGCATTACGACCTTGAGGACAGAGTGCTGAAATACTATCCCCAGACCATTAAAGAGTATGAGGAACGCATTGCAGGCTATGAAAACGATGCGGCTCTTGTCGAGCAGCACAAGCCGCAGGGCGAGGATAAGTTCTGCCCGATGACCCTAAAAGGTATGACCTACACCGAAAAGGCAGACGCAGGCGAGATGCTCCTTGCAATCTGCAAGGATTATCCGATGTCCGCAGCTACCGAAATCGGCAGCTATCGAGGTTTCCGAATAGAGATTTATTATGATACCGTCAACGCCCATTATTGTATGAACCTTTGTGGAAAGGCAAAGCATAAGGTAGATTTAGGTGCTGATGCCCTCGGAAATCTGACCCGAATTGAAAACGAGCTGTCAAAGCTCCCCGCCAGACTGGAAGCTGCCAAGACCAAAAAGGCGGAAACTATCGCACAGCTTGAAACCGCAAAGGAGGAAATCAAGAAGCCCTTTGCCTTTGAAGATGAGCTGAAAGAAAAAACAGAACGGCTGAACGCTCTTAACATTGAGCTGAATCTGAATGAAAAAGATACTTCCGTTATGGATACCGAGCCAGAGCAGGCAGAAGAACAGCCCGAAAGAAAATGTGCAAGTCGGGAGAGATAATGCGGTTTGCATATTTGTATTGCTGATTTCTGGGAAGTATAATAGGTGTAGATTTATAGAATATCGGAGGTGAAAGGTGTGCTTGATAATTTCAGATTTGAAACCTTTGTTGATGTGCATAGCAACATCTTTGCTGAATATCTAAGCTCCGTTATCGCAAAGCTGCCCAAAGAAAATCCAGAATACCGTTCCACAGAGGAAAGGATAGAGGAACTCTACAAGGAGTATCCCAAAGTGATGGCAGTTTTGGATACGGAAAAGCCGAGTGATTTATCCGAGCAGGAGTGTAAGGCTTTGATAGAAGTTTTGGAGCTTCGGAACAGGCTCAGCGATATGCAGCAGGAAGCAATCTATTTCAGAGGGTGCTATGACAGCGTTGGGTATCTCAAAAAGGCAGGAATTTTATAACCGAGAACGGCGGCATTGGCGTGGAGCTGATGCCGCTTTTACATAGCCGCAGAGGTGGAAAAATTCATAAAAATGTGGTATGATTTTTAAATCAGTAAGGAGGTGACAGTTTGTGAGTGTTATCTTTGGAATAAAAGAAAATAACCGTATAATTATTGCAGGCGATAAGCGAGGGTCAAGTATTGACGGGAAAACTTTGTCAGATGATTTAGACAAAGTCCTTATGATAAATGACCATTTAGCTTTTTCAAGTGCAGGTAACGCAGCTATTGAAAAGGCTATTTCAATAGATTTGAACAAGGCGACAAATAAAGATTGCCTAACTACCGATGATTTACTTGATATTATAAAAGCATTTTATAAGCGAGTAGCCGATACAAATTGTGATGCTATATTAGCCTTGCCGTTCTATTTTCTCATAGCAGGTAAAGGGCGTGACGGTAATGCAAGCCTAATATCGGGAGGTAATATCAAGGGTCGTTTAGATGCAAAAGATGTTCCAATGGCTCTTTTTCCACCTGCCGATGCAAAAATGCAGGAGTGCTGCGATTGCTTTGCAAAAAATTATAAGTTGCATAATTCAGAGTTTGTAGAAAAAACAATTAAGGAAATTGCGAATATTAGTAATTTGGTAAGCCCTACGGGTAACAAATGGATTTATAATATCGCAACAGAAAAAGGGATGCTTTTTTCATTCTAAAAGAACTATATTTTACATAGCCGAGAGGTTTTCATTTAACGAAATCCCCTCGGCTTTTTCTATTTCTGGAGGTGATTTTATCCATTGAGAACTAACCGACCCTACGTGCAGATTGACCCAGATGTGCTTGAACGGGTACGCCAGATTGACCTGTTATCCTATCTGCGTGAGTTTGAGCCGAGCAATCTCGTTAAGGTCAAAGGCACAAGCAATGTGTACTGTACAGCAGAACACGACAGCTTAAAGATTTCCAACGGCAAATGGTATTGGTGGTCGAGAGGTTTCGGCGGCTATTCTGCCCTCGACTATCTCATCAAGGTCAAGGAATATGACTTCGTAGAAGCCGTGGAAATTCTCACGGGACAGACGATGGCGGACTGGAAGCCACCCCCTGCTCCCAAGAAAGATAAACCGAAAGTCCTGCTCCTGCCGCCAAAAAATAAGGATTGTAACCGAGTGATACAGTATCTTTTCGGGCGTGGTATTGACTATCAGCTCATACAGGAGTGTATCTCAGACGGCACGCTTTATGAGAGTGCCGATTATCACAATGCTGTTTTTATCGGCAAAGATGAAAGCGGAACACCGAAATATGCTGCCCTGCGAGGCACTCTCGGCAGCACTTTCAAGCAGGACGCATCGGGCAGCGACAAGCAGTATTCGTTCCGACTTCTGGCAAAGAAGCCTGCGGATACCGTGCATTTATTTGAAGCCGCCATTGATTTACTGTCCTACGCCACCTATCTAAAGTGTGAGGGAAAGGACTATAAATCGGAAAATCTGCTTTCTTTATCGGGCGTGTATCAGCCAAAGAAAGAGATGAAGGACAGCAAAATCCCCATAGCTCTCACAACTTTTTTGAGTGCCAATCCACAAATTAAGACCATAGTTCTGCATCTGGATAATGATAAGGTAGGCAGGCTTTGTACCGCTACTTTGAAGGAACTGTTGCAGAAAGGCTACAAAATCGTTGATGATCCTCCGCCTGTCGGCAAGGACTTCAACGATTTTTTGTTGTCCTATCTGAAAATTGCAAGACCAAAGCTTAAGCGTGAAAGGAGTGATGTCCGTTGATTGTGTAGCAGTTTTTGCCCAGAAAGACACCGAAACCAAATCAAAATTTAATGCTGAAAGCGAGGAATGAACTATTGAAAAAGTATGATGTAACCCTTACTGCCCATTACCGAAAGACCGTTTCCGTCTATGCGGAAAGCCCCGAACAGGCAAAGGAAAAGACAAAAATTATCCTGTTCGATACCGACCTTATCAACTTTACCGATGATGGTTTTGTCTGCGGCGAAGCCGATATTACCGAGCAGAGCGAGGACGGTCTTGACGGTGCGGGCGAGAATACACTACAGGAAAATACGGATTGTTCGGACTGTCCGTACTTCTGCCCCGTGTGCGGTGAGTGTATGTATGAGGAGGACTGCGAAGAATGAGATGTCTTACCAAGCACTGAATTTGGTTAGCCAAATTCGCTTGTTAGGGGTCAGCCCCTAATACCCCGTGAGAACAGAAAGGAGTTTAAAAATGAGTGAGTTCTTATTTTTCATTATTGGCACAATGCTCGGCGGTCTGTTCGGTGTTGCGTGTATGTGTTGCTTGCAGATAAGCAGACTTTCCGAGAGAAAGGAAGTGGACAATGCGAAAAAGAAATGTGCAGATACTTTTCCGTCTGACTGAGGAGGAAGCCGAACACCTTAATGAGCTTGTGCGGAAATCGGGTCGCTCAAAAGAAGCCTTTTTAAGAGAAATGGTAAGGGGCTATCAGCTCTGCGAAAAGCCCGACCCAGAGTTCTATAAAATGATGCGTGAGCTGTCCGCCATTGGCAACCGTATCAATCAGCTTGCGGTTAAGGCAAACGCCCTCGGCTTTGTGGATACCCCGATGCTCCGTGAGGAAGCAAGGAAATGGCACGAGTTTCAGATTGACATTCGCAAAAGGTATCTGCTTCCACGCAGGTCATCGTAATGGCGGTCTGCGAGATATGGGATGTGCGTGGCAGGCTCGACCATCCAATCGACTATGCCGAAAATCCCGAAAAGACCGCCAACCCCAAATACACCGAAGACGACCTGCAGGCGATGGTCGATGTAATGGAGTACGCTACTAATAAGGATAAGACCGAGCAGCGTTTCTTTGTCACAGGTGTAAATTGTGACCCGACCACCGCCAGAGATGAAATGATGATTACCAAAGCGGGATGGAGCGACACGAGTGAGATTGTCTGCTATCACGGCTTCCAGAGCTTCAAGCACGGTGAGGTTACGCCAGAGCAGGCTCACGAGGTCGGCGTTAAACTTGCCGAGCGAATGTGGGGCGACAGATTTCAAGTCATCGTTGCCACTCACCTAAATACCGATTGCCTGCATAATCACTTTGTCGTGAACTCTGTTTCTTTTGCGGACGGTATGCACTACCACGACAACAAAGCAAATCTGCGGCTGCTCCGTCAGCGTTCCGATGAGCTTTGCCGTGAGTATGCTCTGTCTGTCATCGAACACCCAAGCGGTAAGAAAAAGCCCTACGCCCTTTACCAAGCCGAAAAGCAGGGGCGACCCACGAGGGATAATGTTGCCAGACAGGCGGTGGATGAAGCTATCAGCAAATCATTTACGCTGAAAGACTTTGACCGCCAGTTGGCAGAAATGGGCTATCGCATAAACTTTGACCCCAACCGCAAGTATTGGACGATTATAGGCAAGGGCTGGCAAAGACCCAAGCGGCTTTATAAGCTCGGAGAGGAATACACCAATGACAGGATTATGGAGCGTATCAGCGAAAATTCCTATGCTGTCAAATTCCAGAGATTCTCAGAGCCACAGGTCAAGGTCTATCGGGTCAAAGGCTCATTGAAGAATGCCAGGAAAATCGGCGGCTTGCGTGGGCTGTATCTCCATTACTGCTACAAGCTCGGTATCCTGCCAAAAGGCAGAAAACAAAATTATGCACGGCTTCATTATCTCTTAAAGGACGACCTTATGAAGATGGAAGCCATCACACAGGAAACAAGGCTGCTTTGCCGCAATCACATTGATACGGCGGAGCAGCTTTGTTCATATAAAGGCTCTCTGGAAACGGAGATGTCTGCCCTGCTTCAGAAGCGAAAGGAGCTTTACTCCAAATCCCGCAGGACAAGCGGCGAAGAAAAGGAAGCGGTCAAGGCAGAGCTTTCCGATATTTCGGGGCGGCTGAAAATTATCCGAAAGGAGGTCAGACTGTGCGAGGGCATCGCCGCCCGTAGTGATACCCTCAAGGAAAAATTGCAGACGATACGGGCAGACGAACACGAACAGCAAAGAAAGGAGCTGATGAAGAATGAACACAGGCGGCGAAGCGGCAGAACAAATCGTCCGAATGAGCTTGGAGGGCTTTGAGGTCGCTGCCAAAATTACAGGTGCAGGTGCGAAGAACATCGCTATCCTGTTGTATTCCATTCTCAAAGAAGAAAAGAAAACCAAAGGCAAAGCAAGGCTGACGAGTATGCTCCGTTCTGGTAAGGAGCTGAAAGTCTTTACCGTCAAAAACGGCGACTTAAAGAAGTTCACGCAGGAAGCGAAAAAATACGGTGTGCTTTACTGTGTCCTCACGGACAGGAAAAACAAAGACCCCAATGCGGAGGTCGATGTCATCGCCCGTGCCGAGGACGCATCGAAAATCAGTCGTATCGTGGAACGCTTTAATCTTGCTTCGGTGGATACCGCTTCTATTGTGACGGAAGCCGAGAAATCCAAAGATGCAAAGGACGGTCAGCCAGAGCCAGATATTGGTGTGCAGGAAAAGGCGGAGAAAGACAAGCTGCTTGACGAGCTTATGGGCAAGCCTGTCCAGAAGGAGGAAAACGCCCCAAACCCCTCGGTGGCAAAGACAGAAAAATCCCCTCAGTCCGAGCCTACCTTAGAGCAGCCAAAGAAGTCCGCAGAGGGGGCTACTATGACTAAGGAGAAACCTTCTGTCAGAGAGGAACTGCGGAAAATCAAGGAGAGCCGCAAGGAGCAGGAAGCAGAGATTGGCACTTCCGACCTGGACAAAAGCGGTGCTTCCGACAGGGCGAAAAGTGCTAACAGGAAAACGGAGCATAAACAGCCCACAAGAAAGAAAAAGAAACCAAAATCCAAAGAAACGAGGTAAACAGCTATGAGTATTTACGATGTATTCAGCGGCGGCAACAGACCTTTTGATAAAGAGGAATGGGCTGCCGCAAAGCAGGCACAGCGGAAAGAAGCCTATGAGCTGATTGACAATACCTGCTCTGAAATGGTGGCAAGCGGCGACAGCTTCCGTCAGTATCTTGATGTGCAGGGTCGCTTTGACCGTTACTCCGTGGCTAACGCTATTCTGGTATCAGCACAGATGCCCGAAGCAACGCAGCTTAAAGAGTACAGCAAATGGAAAGCGAACCGTGTCTATGTGAACAAGGACGCACAGAAAATCATTATCCTTGAGCCGAGCAAGGAATACACCCGTGAGGACGGGACAAAGGGCGTCTCTTACAATGCCAAAGTGGTTTATGATATTTCCGAAACCTCGGCAAAGGACAGGCAGCAGGAACAGGAGCCGAAATCCATGCGTGAGCTTGTGTCGGCTCTGATTGATGCAAGCCCTGTACCCTGTGTTCCTGTCGGTGAGCTTGAACTGCCTGCCTATTATGACAGCTCTCAGCAGACCATTTTTGTCAAGAAGGGGCTTTCCGAGGAAGTGCTGTTCGTGAGTATGGCAAAAGAAGTGTCGGCGGCGGTCTATGACTTTAAGCACAACGAGAGCCGTGATGCTTCCGATTTCAAATCCTTCTGCGTTGCCTATATGGTAAGCTCCCGTTATGGCGTGGATACCAGAGGTTTTGACTTTTCCAGACTTCCCAGAGAGTATGCGGAAATGGATACACAGGCATTCAAAGGAGAGCTTGGCACGATGCGTGATGTTCTGGGCGAAATCCAGAGCGATATGTATAAGAGTATGGAGAAGAACAAGCCTGCAAAGAACAAAGAGCAGGAACGCTAATCGGAGGTGCAGACTATGAGAGAGAAACGATACCATATCGCACTTGATAAGTACGATAAGAATATCGTCATCAACGCCTTAAACACCCTGCGTACAAGGCAGTTACAGGAGGAACGCCCCACCGAGCCTGTTGACGAGCTGATAAGCAAGGTGGCACACGCTCCGACAAAAAAGGTTAAGGTCGTGCATTGCAGGTGCAATGAGGAACGATGACCAGAAAACGAGCCTAATCCTTTCTGTCTGCGGCATACTTCCTGTCGTATGGCTTGCCCTGCTGACAGCACCCTATGTCAGCGGTGGTCTTGTAGAGATTATCCGAGGTCTGCCTGTGGCGATGGGCAATCCGTTTGAAATAATGGTATGTGAGGACAGCGTAAAGACTGTCCTCATTTTTTTACTTGCCTACGCTATGGGCATCGGCGTTTATTTCTCTACACGCAGGAATTACCGCAGGCGTGAGGAACACGGCTCTGCGAAATGGGGCAACGCAGGTGCTTTGAATAAGAAGTACCGAGATAAAGACCCGTCAGCTAATAAGCTTTTGACCCAGAATGTCCGTATCGGGTTGGACGGGAAAAAGCACCGCAGGAATCTGAATATTTTAGTCTGCGGCGGTTCTGGTGCGGGAAAAACGAGGTTTTTCTGCAAGCCAAATGCTATGCAGTGCAACACATCTTTTGTAATACTCGACCCAAAGGGCGAAATCGTCCGTGACATCGGCGGCCTGTTGGAAAACAAAGGCTATGAGGTGCGTGTGCTTGACCTTATCAATATGCACCGCAGCCATTGTTACAATCCCTTTGTCTATCTGCGGAACGATAACGATGTTCAGAGGTTGGTAACAAACTTGTTTAAGGCGACCACGCCGAAAGGCTCACAGTCGCAAGACCCGTTCTGGGATACGGCGGCGAGTATGCTGCTTCTGGCTCTGGTGTTCTATCTGAAATATGAAGCACCGCCAGACGAACAGAATTTCCCGATGGTTATGGAGCTGCTCCGTGCAGGCGAAGTCCGAGAGGACGATGACAGCTATGTAAGCCCTCTAGACGAGCTGTTTGACCGTCTGGAAATGGTAAACCCAGAGCATATCGCCCTCAAGTATTACAGGGATTACCACTCTGGTAGTGCAAAGACCTTAAAGAGTATCCAGATAACTCTTGCCGCAAGGCTTGAAAAATTCAATCTGGAGAGCCTTGCAGGGCTTACTGCCACCGATGAGCTTAACCTGCCAAGTCTGGGCGAAAAGAAGGTCGCTCTGTTCGCTCTGATACCAGACAACGACACGAGTTTTAACTTCCTTGTCAGTATCCTTTATACCCAACTCTTTCAGCAGCTTTTTTATCTAGCAGACCACAAGTACGGCGGAAGCCTGCCTGTGCATTGCCATTTCATAATGGACGAATTTGCGAATGTTTCATTGCCCGACGACTTTGATAAAATCCTGTCTGTTATGCGTTCCAGAGGGGTATCGGTATCCATTATCCTGCAAAATCTGGCACAGCTCAAAGCCCTTTTTGAAAAGCAATGGGAAAGCATTGTCGGCAACTGCGATGAGTTTCTGTATCTGGGCGGCAACGAGCAAAGCACCCACAAATATGTGTCAGAGCTTTTGGGCAAGGAAACCATTGATACCAACACCTACGGGAAAAGCTCTGGGCGGAGTGGTAACTATTCAACAAATTATCAGATTTCGGGGCGTGAGCTGATGACCCCAGACGAAGTGCGTATGCTTGATAACCGTTACGCACTTCTTTTTGTGCATGGAGAACGCCCCGTTATGGACTTCAAGTATGACATTTTGAAGCACCCGAATGTGAAGCTGACGGCTGACGGAGGGCAACCGCCGTATATCCACGGAGAGCCTACGCAGGCTGTCGCAACCCTTGTGTTTGACAGTGATATTCCAGATAACGCCGTGAGCGTGAAAGCTGTCAGCACTTCCTATGAGCTTCTGTCCGATGAGGACTTGGAAGAAATATTCAATTTATAAGGAGGATTTACCCTATGAAACTTTTTAAGAAGAACGAGAACAAGAAAACCACGAAGCTGCCGATGACTAAAAAGGTTAAGAAAGGCTTCCGCTATTACTGTATGGCTGTTATGGCAATGACCTTTGTGCTTGGTACTTCCGTAACCGCCTTTGCTGCCAATGACCCCATTCAGGTAGTCAACAATCTGTCCGATTTCATTTTCGGTCTGGTGAGGGCTGTTGGTATGATTATGCTCGGCTTTGGTATCGTGCAGATTGGTCTTTCCCTCAAATCCCATGACCCGTCCCAGAGAGCTAACGGATTTTTGACCCTTGCAGGCGGCGTTGTCATTACCTTCGCAAAAGAAATCTTGACTCTTATCACAGGCTAAGATAACAGACTGACACAAAAAGATAACGGGAGCAGTTCCGCCGAGTGCGGAACTGCTCCCGTTATCTAATATCATCAAGGAGGTGGTCAAATGTCTGATAACTGGGTGGTACAGAATTTAGAGAACGCCCTAAACACTTGGAATGAGAAATTAGCCGAGATATGGCAGCTCATTACCCAATCCCCAGAGAACTTTAAGGGAGGCACGATATGGAATGTCATCGTGGATATTCACGGTGCGGTGCAGGCTATTGGACTTGCCCTGCTCGTGCTGTTCTTTGTTGTGGGTGTGATGCGTACCTGCGGAAATTTTGCAGAAGTCAAGCGACCAGAGCAGGCTTTGAAGCTGTTTATCCGCTTTGCCATTGCCAAAGGTGCAGTGACCTACGGATTAGAACTGATGATGGCACTGTTTAAGATTGTGCAGGGTATGATTTCCACGATTATGAATGCCGCAGGATTTGGCTCGGCACAGCAGACGGTGTTGCCGCAGGAAATCGTGACAGCCGTTGAAGATTGCGGATTTTTTGAGAGTATCCCGCTATGGGCGGTCACGCTGATAGGCGGACTGTTTATTACGGTGCTGTCATTCATAATGATTATGTCGGTATATGGCAGGTTTTTCAAGCTGTATATCTATACTGCCATAGCACCCGTACCCCTTTCCGCTTTTGCGGGAGAGCCGAGCCAAAGCGTCGGCAAGAGCTTCATTAAGAGCTATGCCGCTGTATGCCTTGAAGGTGCGGTTATCGTGCTTGCCTGCATTATCTTTTCCCTATTTGCTTCTTCTCCGCCTGTGGTCAATCCCGATGCGGCGGCGGTTACAATGGTATGGAGCTATATCGGGGAACTTGTGTTCAATATGCTCGTCCTTGTCGGTGCGGTCAAAATGGCAGACCGTGTTGTAAGAGAAATGATGGGCTTGTAAGGGAGGTGCTATGATTGGAAGTAAAGATAAATAAGGAAATCCGTAATTATACGGAGAGTATGTTTTTTGGACTGTCACTCAGACAGTTCATTTTTTCTGTCCTTGCCTGCGGCGTGGCGATGGGTTTGTATTTTCTTCTCCGTCCACGGTTTGGAACGGAAACCCTCAGTTGGGTTTGTATCTTAGGTGCATTCCCCTTTGCGGCTATGGGCTTTATCAAATACAACGGTATGACCGCAGAGCAGTTTGTCTGGGCGTGGCTTAAATCAGAATTTCTGATGCCGAAAAAGCTGATGTTCCTGCCAGATAATCTTTATTATGAAACGGTGAAGCCAACCATTGAAGCCTATGAAAAAGGGTTGACGACAGTACGGAAAAAGCAGAAAGGCAGGACACCAAAACCAAAGAAATCGAAAAAGAAAAAAGCGAAATGCAGCAAGGAGGTAAACAATGCTGAGAACTCTTAAAAATCTGTTCAAGCAGGACAGGGAAAAGTTTGTTGTGCCGAAGTCGGTACAAAATGTTATCCCGATTAAGACAATCTGGGAGGACGGCATATTTCTTGTAGGCAGGAACAAGTACGCAAAGACCTTTAAGTTTGAGGATATAAACTATGCCGTGGCAAGCCGTGAGGATAAGGAAGCAATGTTCCTTGAATACTCGGAGCTTCTTAATTCCCTTGACAGCGGTGCGACCACGAAAATCACTATCAACAACCGTCGCTTGAACAAAGCTGATTTTGAACAGACCATTTTAATCCCAATGGCTGATGACGGTCTGGATAAGTACCGCAAGGAATACAACAAAATGCTTTTGGATAAGGCGACAGGGGCTAATTCCATCGTACAGGATAAGTATGTAACCGTATCTGTCTGCAAGAAGAATATCGAGGAAGCCCGAAACTACTTTGCCCGTGTGGGTGCTGACCTTATCGCCCACTTTAACCGTCTGGGGTCGAAGTGTGTGGAACTGGACGCAGGCGACAAGCTGCGTATCTTCCACGACTTCTACCGTACAGGAGAAGAAACAGCGTTCCACTTCGATATTACCCAGACGATGCGGAAAGGTCACGATTTCAAGGATTTTATCTGCCCTGATACCTTTGAATTTGAGAGCGACTGCTTCAGAATGGGGGACAGATATGGGCGTGTGATTTTTCTCAGAGAGTATGCGGCATATATCAAGGACAGTATGGTGGCGGAGCTTTGTGAGTTGAACAGGAATATGATGCTGTCCGTTGACATTATCCCCGTTCCCACAGATGAAGCCGTGCAGGAGGTGGAAAACCGTCTGCTTGGTGTGGAAACTAACATTACGAATTGGCAGAGGAAGCAGAACCAGAACAACAATTTTTCAGCCGTTATCCCCTATGATTTGGAACAGCAGCGAAAGGAAAGTAAGGAATTTCTGGACGATTTGACAACCCGTGACCAGAGAATGATGTTTGCCGTGCTGACGATGGTGCATACGGCTGACACCAAAGAGCAGCTCGACAATGATACAGAAGCTCTCTTGACTACCGCAAGAAAGCACTTGTGCCAGTTTGCGGTGCTGAAATATCAGCAGATGGACGGATTGAATACAGCCCTGCCATTTGGTGTACGGAAGATAGATGCCCTGCGTACCCTCACAACAGAGAGCCTTGCAGTGTTTATCCCGTTCCGAGTGCAGGAAATCTACCACGAAAATGGTGTGTATTACGGTCAGAATGTCATCAGCAAAAATATGATTATCGCCAACCGCAGGCAGCTCCTTAATGGTAATTCCTTTATTCTCGGTGTGTCGGGTGCGGGAAAATCCTTTACTGCAAAGGAAGAAATGACGAATATCATTCTGACCGACCCTAATGCCGATATAATCATCATTGACCCAGAGCGTGAATATTCCCCGCTTGTTAAAGCAATGCAGGGAGAGGTTATTCATATCTCTGCGACAAGTGAAAATCACATCAATGCTATGGATATGAACTCCGATTACGGTGACGGTGCAAACCCTGTCATTCTGAAATCGGAGTTTATTTTATCCCTTTGCGAACAGCTCATCGGCGGCACGAACTTGGGAGCAAAGCAGAAATCCATTATTGACCGATGTACGGCAAGCGTGTACCGCTACTATCAGCAGGGCAACTATATGGGAACGCCGCCCACCTTGCAGGACTTCCGTGAGGAACTTCTTAAACAGAACGAACCAGAAGCACAAGAAATCGCCCTTGCTATCGAATTATTTACAGATGGCTCTCTCAACACCTTTGCCAAGCATACCAATGTGGATACCCACAGCCGCCTTATCTGCTATGACATTCTGGATTTGGGTAAGCAGTTACAGCCTATCGGTATGCTTGTGGTGCTTGACAGTATCTTAAACCGTATCACGCAGAACAGAGCCAAAGGCAGAAATACCTTTATTTTCATTGACGAAATTTATCTGCTCTTTCAGCACGAATACTCTGCAAACTTTCTCTTTACCCTCTGGAAGCGTGTGCGTAAATACGGTGCGTACTGTACGGGTATTACGCAGAATGTGGACGACCTTTTGCAGAGCCATACGGCAAGGACGATGCTTGCTAACAGCGAATTTATCATTATGCTTAACCAAGCATCTACGGACAGACTTGAGCTTGCCAAGCTCCTTAATATCTCCGACCTTCAGATGAGTTATATCACGAATGTCGGTGCAGGACAGGGATTACTCAAAGTTGGCAGCTCCCTTGTGCCGTTTGTAAACAAGTTCCCACGCAATACCGAGCTTTACAAGTTGATGACGACCAAGTTCGGTGAGGTCTAAGAAAGGAGGTCTTTTATGGCTGATATTAAATTCCGTGATACGGCTCACCGTGATTTCTTTCTGGAAAATATGATGAAATGCAGAGTGAACGACTGTTATCACAGGGCATTTTTCTATGTGATGGGTATCGCTTCGGAAACGAGGGCGAACATCAACCAGATGTTCAATTTCAAGGAGGACTGCATCGAGCCAGAGGGTATGCACGGCGGCTGGCAGACAAGCGGAACAGTCAAGGTCTGCCATCTTGCTTTTAACCTTTGGAACGGGTATGCAGAGGAAGGGCGGGAACGGTATTTCACGCCAGAGGAGTTGTTTTGCTGTGAGTTTGCTCCCTACTTTATGGAGGGTATCAAGGTCAGATACCCCGAATATTGCAGGGAGCTTCCTGCTCCCAGAAAACAGACGGAAATTTCAAGATAAGAAAGGAAAAGCCTATGAAGAATTATAAATCTATTATCTGTGTTGTAGCCGCCGTGTGCCTGTTAGGTACGGCGGCTTTTTGCGGCTTCCGCATTTATCATTACTATGCAGAGGTGGACGAGCAGACGGAAGCCTTTGAGGAGATTGCCGAGATGGTAGAGCAGGCTCCCACGGATGAAACCGTGCCAGACGATGCCCCTGTCAGCGAGGGGGAAGATGTGCTTGCCAAGTATCAGGAATTGTATTTACAGAATGAGGATATGGTCGGTTGGATTTCCATTGCCGGCACGACAATCAATTATCCTGTGATGCAGAGTGGGAACAATCCGAATTTTTATCTGAAGCACAATTTTGAAAAAGAGTACAGCGATTTAGGAACGCCTTATGTGCAGGAGAATTGCGATATTGCTGAAAGTGACAATCTGGTTATCTACGGTCATCACATTAAGGGCGGCAAGATGTTTGGAGCGTTGGAGGATTACAAGTCCAAGAGCTTTTATGAGGAACACAAGAATATTCAGTTTGATACCCTCACAGAGCAGGCAGAGTATGAAATCGTCGCTGTGTTTAAGACTGTGGCGTACAGTTCTGAGGGATTCCGATACTACGACTTTGTTGATGCGGAGAATGAGGAAGATTTTAATTCCTATGTCGGGAAGTGCAAGGAGCTTGCTTTGTATGATACAGGTGTGACCGCTGAATACGGCGACAGGCTCATTACCCTTTCCACCTGCGAATACTCCGCACAGAACGGCAGGCTCGTTGTAGTGGCAAAAATGGTCGGCTGATTTGAACGCAAATTCTCTGGGAAAGGAGGTTTTCTATGGCTGATATAAAAACCAGAGATGCGGTCAAAGGCACAATAAAGACCATAGATAAAGCCGCCATAGCCAGTGAGCGTATGAAGTCTGCCTATGTGGAGATAAAGGAAAGGGCAGAACAGGGATACTACGCTGACGAAAACTCTGCCACAGAATATGCTGCGGATAGGATTTCTTATGCGGCAGACCGTGTAAAGGACGAAGGTATCCACCAGTTCAATAAGCAGGGGCAAAAGGCAGTTAAGACAACGCAGGAGAATATCGGTAAGGCAAAAGATAAAATAAGCGATTTCAAGCAAAGTCGGGCTGTCAAAGCCGCAGAACAGAAAGCAATACAGAATATGTCAGAACAACACGGCTTGCAGATCCGTCACGGGGTTGCAAGCCGTTCCACTGCATCCGATGTTTCCCAGACAGCAAAATCGCAGTTGATAAAGACCCGACAGCAGGGGCGAAAAATGATTAAGACCACAGCCCGAAATGCAGAAAAAGCGGTGAAATCAACTGCTAAGGGAACGGTCAAGACTACCGAAAAGGGAATTAAAACCGCACAGGCAACTTCTAAGGCGGCAATCAAAACGACGGAAACCTCGGTAAAAACGGCACAGGCAGTGGCAAAGGCGTCTGCGAAAACTGCTCAAAAGGCAGCACAGGCGGCAAAAGCCACCGCAAAGGCAACCGCTGAAGCAACAAAAGCTACGGTCAGAGCCACCATAGCTGCGGTCAAGGCGATTATTGCAGGAACAAAAGCTCTGATTTCCGCTTTAATTGCAGGTGGTTGGATTTCAGTTGTGATTATTCTCATTGTTGTCCTGCTCGGCTGTGCTGTTTCCCTGTTTGGTGGCGGAAGCGGGAGCAACGCCTATACGCCTGTCAGTGCGGAGGTGGAAGCCTACACGCCGCTGATACAGAAGTATGCGAAGCAGTACGGCATCCCCGAATATGTGGAGCTTATCAAGGCGGTGATGATGCAGGAAAGCGGCGGGCGTGGGCTTGACCCCATGCAGGCGGCGGAGGGTAGCTTTAACACAAGGTATCCCCACGAGCCGAACGGGATACAAGACCCAGAATATTCGATTGAGTGCGGTGTACAGGAATTAAAGGCTGCCCTTATCTCTGCCGAGGTAGAAAACCCGATTGATATGGAGCATATCAAACTTGCCTTGCAGGGTTACAATTTCGGCAACGGCTATATCTCGTGGGCTAAGACCAACTATGGCGGCTATTCCTATGCCAATGCGGTAGAGTTCTCCACCATGCAGGCGGCACGGTTAGGTTGGGACAGCTATGGCGACACGCAATATCCCGCCCATGTGCTGCTGTATTATCCATACGGGAGGGCGTTCACAAGCGGCGGTAACCAGGCGATTGTGGAGGTCGCTTTGACACAGCTCGGAAATGAGGGCGGTCAGCCTTATTGGAGTTGGTATGGCTTTGATGGGCGTGTGGAATGGTGTGCCTGCTTCGTATCGTGGTGTGCCGACCAGTGTAGTTATATCGAAAGCGGGATTATCCCAAAATTCGCAGGCTGCGTGGACGGTGCAAATTGGTTTAAGGGTAACGGACAATGGAAAGACCGAAGCTATGAGCCGTCGACAGGCGATATTATCTTTTTTGATTGGGAAGGCGACGGAGAAACCGACCATGTAGGCATTGTGGAGAAATGCGAAAACGGTGTCGTTTACACCGTGGAGGGTAACTCTGGCGACGCTTGCAGGCAAAAGCAATATACGGTTGGAAGCAGCTCCATCTATGGCTACGGCGTTCCTGCCTATTAAGAATGGGCAAAAGAAAAACCAGAGGTTTATTCCTCTGGCTCTTTTGCCTTACATAGTCCGATAACAGTTGCTTCTATAACGGACAGTTCTTTATCGTCTAAATTGTCGAGCTGTGCGTCTAAGCGTCTGCGGACGGAACTTTTCTTGACCTCATTATCTGGGAATATGTATTCATCAACTGATACACCGAACATCGTCACAAGCTGAATGAACAACTCCAGACTTGGCTTTTGCCCCTCATTTTCAATCGCTTGAAGATGTCTTGGGTCATAATCCACAATACGAGAAAGCTCATCTCTGGTCATACCTTTTGCTGTCCTTGCTTTTTTGATTGCCTGCCCTATCGGTGTAAAATCGAAGTCAAAATCATTGTTTCTTGCGTCCATAAACTCACCACCTTGTAGCAATATAATATTTCTATTATATTTTACAGAAATGGGAGTTCTTATTGAACGCTTTGAAATCTCTTGTAACGAGATATTATATCTCTTATGCGTAGTTATAAAAAATCCGAAAGCAAATTGTTTATAAACTTTAAGCAAGAGAAATTGACAAAAGCGACATCAGTGTCGTATAATAAAAGCGACACAACCGTCGTAAAAATGGAGGCGAAAATAATGGGAATTAAAGGAGATAAAACAAAGCAGTTTATAAAACAACAGGCAAAAGTATTATTTGCTGATAAGGGTTTTAAAAATGTTACGATGAAAGATATTTGCGAGGTAACAGAGCTTAGCCGAGGAGGATTATATCGCCATTATAATAGCACGGAACAATTATTTTCTGAAATAATATCAGAATTTTTAGAAGTGCAGAATGATTTGTTTTCGGAAAGCATAGATAAAGGTTTGCCTGCCATTGAGATATTGAATGAGATACTTAACAGGCATAAGTCTGAAATGAACGATACTCAAGGTTCTTTAAGTATGGCAATTTACGAATATTTTAGTAGTAGAGGGAACGAGGAAAATGTTTTATCAAAGCAGTACAATTTGTCATACCATTCTTGGAAGAGGCTAATCGAATATGGTATTTCTCGTAACGAGTTTAAGCAAGTTGATATAAAGGGGGTCTTCGATATAATCTTGTTCACATATCAAGGAGTACGGATGTATAGCCAGCTTATGCCTATTCCTAATGAAACACCTGAAAGAATAATTGAACAGATAAAGTTACTTTTGTTAAACAAAAAAACGGAGGAATGAAAGATGAGATGTGAAGAAATATGGCTTGTAAAGCCGACATTGGAACTGGAGAAAGAAGCACTTAAATACCGACAGGAACATTTTGATTTTGGGGAACAAGTAATCAATGGGAGTGAATTGTTCGATAAGATTAGTTCTTATTCTGAATGGCTTGAGAAAGTAATTGCCAATGCAAGTTTGAAAACGGTTGACCCAAATTGGGTTTTGACAGATACCTTTTTTGCAGTTAGAGTGTCAGATAATAAAATTGTTGGTATCGTCGATTTGCAGTAAATATCAGGCATTATTTAAATGAACATTTGCTACTACATGGAGGGCATATTGGTGACGGAATTAGACCATCTGAAAGAAGAAAAGGATATGCTACTGAAATATTAAGACAAATATGTCTTGTTGCAAAAGAGCACGGTTTGAAGCAGTTGCAATTATCAGTTGAAAAAGACAATGTTGCTTCAATAAAAACGATTGAAAAAAATGGTGGGGAATTTAGCAGGAGTTTTATCTTTGAAAATGAAGAAGCGTATGTGTATTTATTAAGATTATGAGGTAAGGCTGTAGTGCTTATACCTTTTTCGAATTTAATGTAATCAATCTCCGTCCTATTCTAATAGGTGGTATTTTGGAAGCATCTTATCCGTCATCTATCGCAATGATTGCTATGTGTGTGCTTCCGACTGCTATGATGCAATATCATCAGCTGATTAAAAAACATAAACTATGTAATACAATAAATGCTTTGTGTGGCTTGTTTACTGCCTTTATGGTTATTGGACGGCTTATTTGCGGTGTGCATTTGTTTACCGATATGTTAGGTGGATTGATTTTTTGTGTAGCTATGATTTGACTTTATTGTTCGACAAACAATTTTATTGATTTGAAAAAGAATAACTTTGCGAAAGGAAGTACGGGCGTATGATATTAAAAACAGAATGGGTTTTATGTCCTGTTTGCGGAAATAAAACCCGTAATCGGATACGAGAAGATACAGAATTAAAAAACTATCCGTTGTTTTGTCCGAAGTGTAAGCAGGAAACTCTTATAGAAGCAAAAAATCTAAAAATAACAATTGTAAAAGAGCCAGACGCAAAGACGCAGAGCCGATGAACTTGTGAGAGATAAACTCATAGCTCATCGGCTCAAATATATTTACTCATCCTATTGACTTTCACGTTACGTCATAGTGTATGATGTAGAAAAAAGAAAGGATGAAGTAATATGAATGTAAATTTTATTCGTTCAGATGGTATTTATGCCAAGATTATGAAAGCACCATTAGACAAGAAAGATGACATTTATCGTTATGAATTGATGATGCCTTTTGAGAAAAAATGGGCTTGCTATAGTGTGCCGATGAAAGCAGCTACACCAAATGGGTATGATGTGATAATGGCGAGTGGGATGCTTGGTCATATTGTGCCAACAAAAGTGGATGAAACTCAACGAGATAATATTGAACGTATATCTTCAGATAGGCTTTGGTCTGAATGTAAACAATCAGTCGAAAAATCGTTGAAGTGTTTTTCAGACGCAGGGATTGAGTTACTTGTTCAAGAATATTTGTTTACTATCCTGTTGGCAAATGAGGAAAGTCCTTATACCTCAATGAATGAGGGCTATTGCGGAGATGGCGGTATTCCAGGATATATTTTTTCTTGGCTTATTCCTAATGATTACACATTAGAGCATCTTCCAGTTGCGCTTGCACATGAAACAAATCATAATGTGCGTTTTCAGTTTATTAAATGGAGAAATGATATTACGCTCGGAGAAATGATGGTCAGTGAGGGGCTTGCAGAAAACTTTGCCACATATTTGTATGGAGAAGATAAGGCGGGACCGTGGGTTAAGAAAACTGATATGGAAACGCTAAATAAATATATCAAACCAATTATCTATGATGGACTGGACGTACAGGGGTTTGAAAACCTCAATGCTTATTTATATGGCGATGAAATGGCTGCTTTACAAAATTATCCCCCTGTTGGATTGCCATATTGTGCGGGATATGCTTGTGGCTATCATTTAGTAAAATATTATTTGCAGAAAACAGGAAAAAGTATAGTAGAAGCAACTTTGTTACCTGCAAACGAAATATTAAGTGCAGTGGAGGATTTTTGGAATGAATGAAAAACCGTTGACAGTTCACGAGGTAGTCAATTTAACAGGCATAACAGCAAGGACGCTTCACTATTATGATGAAATTGGACTTTTGAAACCTTCGATTGTAACGGAAGCGAAGTATCGTTTGTATACTGATAAGGATTTGTGCCGGTTGCAGGAAGTTTTGTTTTTTCGTGAGGTCGGTTTTGCATTGAAAGAAATTAAAAAATTGCTCAATTCCCCTCATTATAATCGGACAGAAGCATTAGAAAAGCATTTAAGTATTTTAGAAGCTCAGAGAGAACGCATAGACGGTCTAATAGCTCTTGTAAAGGCTGAAATCAATGGAGCAAAAGAAATCTCCTTTTCAGCATTTTCTAACTCGAAAGTAATGGAGCTGCAATCTCAATTTCAAAAAGAGGTTTTGGAAAAGTGGGGAGATACTGAAAGTTTTAAAGAGTATGAGGCAATCTTTTCCTCAAAAGCTCAAGAAATTCAAAATGAGCAAATGCAAGCATTTTTCTCTATGGCACAGAATATTTTTGAAAGGTTAGCGACATATGAAAACAAATCGCCAAACTGTCCAGAGGTTCAAAATATAGTATGGGAATGGCAACTTTATATTACAGAACATTTTTATCAATGTGATAAACAAATACTTTCTTCTTTGAGGAAAATGTATGTTACGGATTTGAGATTTTCTGATTTTATAAATCAGTTTGGAAATGGAGATTTAGCTGCCTTTTTCAGTAAAGCTATCGAAATTTTTTGTTCCCGACAAAGAGAGGAAAGAAATGAACGCTAATTGGATAGTTTGTCCTGTTTGCGGTAATAAAACTCGTGACAGAATAAGAGAAGATACAATTTTGAAAAATTACCCTCTCTACTGCCCGAAATGTAAACAGCAGACATTGATTGAAGTACAAAATTTACAAGTAACAGTCATCAAAGAGCCAGACGCACAGACGCAGAGCCGATGAACTTGTGAGAGATAAACTCACAGCTCATCGGCTCTGCCTATTTAGAAAAGTATCTTATGGGGGACTGTAATTATTCATATTTTAGTTTTAATTCTTCAATCCATGTTTCAATGGATTGTGCAAGAACGAATTGTTGATGCAAAACGGATAAACCTGTTTGTGGGATTTCGGGTACATTTTCTTTCGCTTTTAAATTTTCTTCCAGATATGATTTTAGTGTTTTTATATTGGCTTCAATATCTGTTAGGCATTTCATTTGATTTTCTGGCAAAAGGGCATCCAAGTTGACAATGACTGCATTAAAATCCAAGAAGATTTGAATGGGTTTTGCGGATATTTCAAACATAAGATTTTCAAGCTGTTTTTCACCCGCTTCTGTTAAGGAGTAGATTGCCTTTTCTGGCATTTTTCCCTCTTTGACTATGTTGCTTGAAATGTATCCCTTTTCCTCTAACTGGATAACTTTTTTATAGATTGACGGAGTGCTGATTTTTACCCATTTTGATATGTTGCGGTATTCAACCAATTTTTGGATGTCGTAAGCACTTAGGGCTTCCTTTTTCAGCATTCCTAATACGATTAAATCTATTGTTGCCATGATATTCTCCTTTCTCTATTGACAACTACTATAATTTATAGTAGTATATACAACACAGCTTTAATTGCTGTAATTTATACTACTATATTTTATACCCAAAGTCAAGAAAAGGAGTGTTAATTATGAGTCAACAAAACAAGAAAATGCAGCTATTAGGTAACGCACCTATCCCTCAAGCCCTATTAGCAATGGGTATCCCGACAATGATTGGAATGTTGGTAAACGCATTATACAATCTGGTGGATGCCTATTTTGTTGGAGGATTGGGAGAGAGCCAGATGGGAGCAATTTCAGTTGTGTACCCATTAGGACAGGTTGTGGTTGGTTTAGGGTTGCTATTTGGAAATGGGGCAGCATCCTACATTTCCAGATTGTTAGGACGCAATGATAAGGAAAAGGCAAACCAAGTTGTCAGCACAGCCTTATACAGCAGCGTTTTTGTCGGGGCAGTTATGATTATCCTGTCTGTCATTTTTCTAAAGCCGATACTAAGTATTTTGGGAGCGACAGAGAGTATTTTGCCCTATGCGGTCACATATGGAAGTATTTATATTATTTCCTGCATCTTCAATGTCTTTAATGTCACAATGAATAATATCGTGACAAGCGAGGGAGCAGCAAAGACGACCATGTGCGCTCTGCTGATGGGAGCCGTACTGAATATTGCATTAGACCCTATATTTATTTATGTACTGGATTTGGGAGTGGCAGGAGCCGCCATTGCTACTGCAATTTCACAGGTAGTATCTACTCTGGTGTATCTATTTTATATTTTTGGAAAGAAGAGTGTATTTGATTTTAAAATAAAGAATTACTGCCTTTCAAAAGAGGTTGCATCGGAAATTTTTAAGATTGGTATTCCAACGCTTGTGTTCCAGATATTAACAAGCCTTTCCATTTCTCTCATCAATAATGCGGCGGCTGATTATGGAGATGTTGCAATCGCAGGAATGGGAGTTGTGACACGCCTTGTTTCAATGGGAAGTCTAACAATATTTGGTTTTATTAAAGGCTTTCAGCCAATCGCAGGGTACAGCTATGGGGCGAAAAAATTCAACCGCCTGCATGAAGCTATTAAAACTTCTGTTATCTGGTCAACCGTGTTTTGTGTTGTTTATGGATTGATACTGGCTTTATTTTCAACGTCCATCGTGTCACAATTCGCAAGTGGCAATCTGGAGATGATTAAAGTAGGGGCAAGCTCATTAAGGGTAAATGGAATTTCTCTCATGCTGTTTGGCTTCTATACCGTATATTCCTCATTATTCCTTGCTTTAGGAAAAGGAAAAGAGGGCTTTATTCTCGGAGCTTGCAGGCAGGGAATTTGCTTTGTGCCAGTTATTCTCGTTCTGCCTATGATATGGGGATTGAATGGTATTCTGTATGCTCAGCCAGTTGCAGATGTGCTTTCTGCTATTATTACGGTATTTATGGCTATCCATCTTCACAGAGAATTAAATGAAGCAGAAAAGCAAGTGGCTATTGCAGGAACTAATGAAGTACATTAAGGGAGATGTTTTATGCAAAATGAAAAATGGGTGCTTTGCCCCGTTTGCGGAAACAAAACACGGATAAAAATAAGAGAAAATACGGTACTTCTTAATTTTCCGCTTTTTTGTCCTAAGTGTAGGCAGGAACAGCTTATAAATGTTCAACAATTAAAAGTAACTATCATCAAAGAGCCAGACGCACAGACGCAGAGCCGATGAATTTGCGAGGTAACTTGCAGTTCATTGGCTCTTTCTTTATACAGAATAGGACGGATAAGCCCACCGAATAAAAAAAACGGTGCTTTTGGTGGGCGGATTTATCATGTCCTAATAAAAACTTATCTTCCCTCTAAACCCGTTTTGAGTTTGGAGGGATTTTTATGTGTTGGTCAAGCACGACCATCACGCTGCTTATCAGAAGCAGCAGTTATTTACATAGTGTCACGTAGAAGTGAGGATAACTTATTAAAAAAAGCCTTGCTTGCTCGTGGCACTTTTCTACTTTTCGAGTAGAAGTCACATATCTATATCATAGAGATAATTATGCGTGTTGCCGTAGAGGTCTTAGTACCTTTGCGGCTTTTTGTTTGTTGTTTTTTGTCGCAACACAGGATAAACCTGCTTCTGGCATTGGGTGCCGTAGCCCACCTCAATCTGAATTTCTCAAAAAAATTCAGATTGGAGGTACACATTATGGCTTACAACAAAGCCAGAGAAGAAAAGAAATGGCGGCTCTGGAAAGAAGCCGAGGAAAAACAGTTACGGAGCTTGGGGGTTAATGAGGACGATATAGAAAAGCTCCGTGTTCACGATTGGGCGATTTTTAATTCAGACAGACGGTATTATCAGCGAGTGCAGGAAACAGGTACATATCTTGACGAGCTTGTTGAAGATACTACACAGCCCGAAGTCAAAACGGTTGAGGATTTTCTGGACAGTATCGAAAATCAGCACCTCTATCAAGTTTTGATTAAGGTGGACAGGCTTACATTGCAGATTGCTTTGATGAAGATAGAAGGATATTCAACCCGTGAAATTGCGGTGTATCTGGATATTACTGAAAAAGCTGTTTACAGAAGAATGGATAGGCTCAAAGAAAAATTAAAAAAGTTATTTGAGTAGAGGGGAAAATTGAATATTCCCACGGGCTACAGGGTGAGAGGACAAAAAACTCTTGCCCTGTTTTCCTTTGTGTGGCGAAAACGGGATTGCTCCTTGATAAATGAATACCCATTCGCCAAATACTTTCTCTTTGTGATTGTGATGAGCATAAGCGTGTGCAGCGGTACGCCACGACCTGTCAAAAGGCAGCGAGCGATTGAAAGGTGGTGAGACTATCTTTACCGACTCAAAATATCGGGCAGCTCCCGATTTCGCCATAACCCACAAAGAGGATAATGATACTCCCGTCCAGTCACAGTCCGAGCGTGAAAAAACCGTCGCAGGCAATGAGGGCGGCTCTGTCAGAACGACAGTTGGGGTGGAACTCCCGTGGCGTCAGTTCGCTGCTGACCGTTTGGCGACTTCCCATAGCATTTCGGGGTGTCGAGGACAAATTGAAATGCTTCTATCATATCAGCCAAACGAAAGGCGGTCATAAGAACAGAGATATTGATAATATTCTTCCGACCTTAAAAACTTCCTTTTGTTTGGCTGCCTACATAGGCAGAACTCATCTGCCTAAATCCAGATGGGAGGTCAAACACAATGGAAAGAATTATTAAGCGTGGCGATATTTACTACGCAGAGCTTAACCCCGTTATCGGCTCAGAACAAGGCGGCACAAGACCTGTACTTATCATTTCCAATGATATAGGAAACAAGCACAGCCCGACGGTAATCATTGCAGCAATTACGAGCCGAGTACACACAAAAGCAAAGTTGCCCACACATACCCCAGTAAGTAATTATGAAGGGCTTGACAAGGACTCTGTTATCCTGCTTGAGCAGATACGGACGATTGATAAGCAGAGGTTAAAACAGTATATGGGAATGATGCCCAATAGCATAATGGCAAGAGTTAACAAGGCTCTTGCCATTAGTGTTGCACTTAAAAAAATATGAAAAAATGTGTAAAGCAGGTATGCGGGATAGATTTGCACATTGGTAAAATGGCGGCTGTATTTCTATAATTTAGAGGTACAGCCGTTTTAGCTTTAGCGGAGGTATTCGTTTATGGGAAATGAAAATTTAATTCAAAATACAGAACTGCCAAACGAACAGTTGAAAGATGAAACCGAAACATTCAATTCTTTTATCAATGTTATGGTGCAGATAGTTGAAAAATACGGAAAGACTGTTTTGCAGGAATTGGATTTTGCTGCGTAGGTTACGCAGCCTTACATATCACATTTCCCTATAAATTTATGGAGGTGGTACGATGAACAGAGAAGGAAAGAAATGTGTCCTATATCCGAGAGTAAGTACTGAAATGCAGGTGGACGGATATAGCCTTGAAGGGCAGAAGAATAGCCTGAAACGATTTGCTGACAGAGAAGAAATGGAGATTGTTGGTATATATGAAGATGCAGGTAAATCGGGAAAATCTATTGAGGGGAGACCTGCTTTTAAGAAGATGCTTTCTGATATAAAGAACGGATTGGAGATAGATTATATTCTGGTTTATAAACTTTCACGATTTGGAAGAAATGCGGCAGATATTCTAAATTCATTGGAGTTTGTGCAGTCGTATGGAATAAATCTCATTTGTATTGAGGAAGGTATTGACTCATCACAGACAAGTGGAAAACTTTTAATTTCTGTATTATCTGCGGTTGCAGAAATTGAAAGAGAAAATATCATTGAACAGACAATGAACGGACGCAGAGAAAAAGCAAGACAGGGAGGTTGGAATGGCGGTTTTGCTCCGTATGGATATTATCTGAAAGACAATCAGCTCTTAATAGATGAAACCGAAGCTGAAGCAATCCGAATTATATTTGATAAGTTTGCCAATTCAGACATAGGGCTTGGCGGAGTTGCAAAATATCTTAATTTGCAAGGAATAAAAAAGATACCCCGTCAGAATGGAACATTAGAAACTTGGAGCAGCCATTTCATACGGTTGATATTAGATAATCCTGTCTATTGTGGCAAGATTGCTTATGGCAGGAGAACACGAGAAAAGGTAAAAGGCACAAAAAATGAATATAAGCAGATTCATACAGATGATTATATTCTGGAAGATGGACAGCACGAAGGAATAGTCAGCGAAGAATTATGGCAAAAAGTTCACGCAAAACGTATGGCAACAGGAATTAAGCAGCCGTCCAAAATTGGTAAGGACAGGGCGCATCTTTTAACGGGAATATTAAAGTGTCCTCTTTGTGGAAGCTCAATGTATACGAATAAACATGCTTGGACAAATAAAGATGGCACATACAAAGAAGTTTACTATTATATCTGCGGTAGGAATAAGCAGGAACGAGGGCATCATTGTGATTACAAGGCATCTCTTAGAAAAACAGACATTGAACCACTTGTAATTGAAGCCGTCAAGGAATTGGTAAGTGATAAATATTTTGCAAAAGAGATAGAAAAGCGTGTTGGTGTGCAGACTTATACCACTGCA
>OGXS01000421.1_pt1 | contig 41192 bp, 35 predicted proteins | sample 1576371 | NCBI WGS metagenome assembly OGXS01 (sample SAMEA3541475, study PRJEB24748) | human gut metagenome | biome: human gut; feature: human-associated habitat; material: faeces | place: China | collected 2012
CTCGTATAATAAGTTTCAAAGTTAATAAATCAGGTATCAGCAGGCCCTGAGATGCCCGTGATACAATAGCTGTAGGACAGCAGGGTCAAGTTCTTTCCCCCCTGGTCGAGCCGCAAGGCTACTTCATTTTTAGTCAGTTCCCCTGAGCTGGAAGTTAGCTGCAAACTCATTGGCTGTTTGCCGGAAGCAAGGCCGCCCTTTCAGCAGTGAGGGCTATCGCATTGGCCTTCTCCGGAATGATTCTGATACGCGAGGTTGCGGATGCTCCGGTTATCATGGGTATCTCAAAGTCTGCTGGTCTGAAATCTCCATGCGAGTAGGAGGTGAAAATGTGAACCCACTATTTGTTGGCATTGATGTGAGCAGCAGAAACAATGTTGCCTATCTGATGAAACCGGACGGCAGCAAGCACAGCAGCTTTTCCGTGCAAAACAACCTTGGCGGTGCTAAACTGTTGTCAGAGAGAATCGTGTCGGCACTGCATTCCATGCAGCTCTGCGATGTGGTGATTGGTCTGGAGGCCACTTCCATCTACGGAGACAGTCTGGTTTATGCACTCCGGGAGGATGGCGGCCTGAGCCAGTTCCAGCGGAAGATCCATGTCCTCAATCCGAAGCAGGTCAAAAAATTCAAAGAAGCATATCCAGACCTGCCGAAGAACGACTGGGTGGACGCCTTTGTGATTGCCGACCATCTCCGTTTCGGCCGGATCGGCAAGGAGGTCTACATGGACGATTACCGCTACAAAGCGTTGCGGACCCTCACCAGAGCCAGATTTGACGTCATTCAAAACATGACACGTGAGAAGCAGCGGTTTGCCAACTACCTGTTTCTCAAATGCTCCGGCATGGCCCAGAACAAGGATATTGCAAACTCCAGCGCAACCACCATCGCGCTCATGGAGCGGTTTGAAACTGTGGACGAGCTGGCTGACGCCGATTTGGACGAGCTGACGGCATTCATTACCGAAGCTGGTCGTGGGCGGTTTGCTGACTCGGAGGCCGCTGCAAAGGCAATACAGGCCGCAGCCAAAGGTTCTTACCGCCTGCCTAAAACAGTGAACGATACCGTCAACCAGGCAATGTCCGTCTCAATCGCCTCTATGCGAGCTTTAAAGGCGCAGGTCAAGGTTTTGGAGAAAGCCATTGAGCAGCAGTTTGAAATTATCCCAAACACCCTGACATCCATTCCGGGTATTGGCAAGGTCTACTCTGCCGGTATCATCGCCGAAATTGGCGATGTCCGCCGCTTCAACTCCCAGGCCTCCGTTGCCAAGTACGCCGGCCTTGTCTGGACGCAGCACCAGTCCGGTGATTTCGAGGCCGAACATACCCACCTGATCAAATCTGGCAACCGCTATCTCCGCTACTACCTGCTGGAAGCCGCCAACTCCGTGAGAAGATGCGACTCCGAGTTTCGGCGCTACTACGACCTCAAGTTCCACGAGGTCAACCAGTTCCAGCACAAACGCGCACTCGCCTTAACTGCCAGAAAACTGGTTCGGTTGGTCTTCCGACTGCTGAAGGACAACCGCCTGTATATCCCGCCGGAGGGCTGAGCTGACGCTTGCTGCTCTGATGCATAGGCCCTGTTTCAAAAATCTTCAGGGGCAGGGTTTAGTTTGGTGTTGCCTTTTTGTTCCCTACATGACCGTTTCGGCACGCTTTTCCTCAGATTTTTCTTCTATCACCCTCTTGACTTCATACCATTGGACTATAAAGGAAAAGAGCCGCGCCTGCGGCTCTTTTCCTTTGAGCAGCATTGCTCGTTTATTCTTTTACCGATCCAATCATAACGCCCTTCGCAAAGTATTTTTGCAGGAACGGATACACGCACAGGATCGGCAGTGTGGACACGATGATCGTGCAGTACTTAATCATCATAGTTGTGAGCGCATTGGACACGTCGTCGCTGGTTCCGGCGGTAACGTCCATCATACTTCCGGACAAAAGTATCTCACGCAAGAACAACTGCAGGGGGAATTTGTCCCGGTCCTGCAGGAAAATCATGGCATTGAACCAGGAGTTCCAGTGCTGGACCGCATAGAACAGCACCATGACAGCCAGCGTGCTTTTCGCAACCGGCATGAAGATCCGGAACAGGATGACAAAATCGTTGGCGCCGTCGATACGCGCCGCCTCCTCCAAACTTTCCGGGATCTGAGAGAAAGAGGTGCGCATAACGATTAGATTCCATGTATTGATGGCCACCGGCAAAATCAGTGCCAGGCGCGTATTGTACAGCCCCACGTTATGGATCGTCAGATAAAAGGGGATCAGACCGCCGGAAAAATACATGGTGAATACAATGGCCTTTGTAAGTACGCTTCGATAGGCAAACCCTTTGCGCGACAAAACATACGCGCCCATGCTGCTGAGGATGATGTTCAAAAACGTTCCCGCGCAGACATAAAAAATGGTGTTCGCATAGCCTGTCCAGATGCTGGGGGTCTTCAGCACCATTCGGTATCCATCCAAGGAAAACCCTTTGGGCCCGAACAAAATGCCCGTGTGCGCGATCAGCTGCGCGGGGTCACTGAAGGAAGCAAACAGGACATACAGCATTGGGTATGCAAAAATCACGGAGAGAATGCCCATCAGTAGGACGTTGAATACGTCAAAGATCCTTTCCGGAACACTGCGTTTCACTACCATCCCATCTCACCTCACCACAAGCTGTTTTCTGTCATTTTTTTGCTGAATGTATTTGCCAGCCACAGGAATCCGAAGTTCACCACCGAATTGAACAGACCTACTGCGGTACTGAATCCGTAATCCATATCCAGAATACCCTTCCGATAGGCGAAGGAAGCGATCACGTCAGCGGTTTCCATCGTGGTGGAATTGTACAGCAGGATCACCTTCTCGTACCCCAGACTCATCACGTTGCCGATGCGCATGATAAACAGAATGGTGATGGTCGGGATCAGAGCGGGCAGGGTAACATGGAGCAGCTGCTTGAAACGGCCGGCTCCGTCAATGGTCGCCGCTTCATACAGGCCCGGATCGATGGCGGAAAGCGCAGCCAGATAAACGATGCTGCTCCAGCCGGCGTGCTGCCAGATATCGGATACGATGAACAACGGCTTGAACAGTTCCGGGCGCATGAGCCAGGTGGTAGGTTCCACACCGAACATCGCCAGCACCTGGTTGATGACGCCGTCGCTGTTGGTGAACTCTGTGATCAGGCTACAGATGACCACCAGAGAAATAAAGTGGGGCAGATAACTGACGGTCTGAATGACGCGCTTGTATTTTTTCCAGTGCAGCTCATTGATCAGAAGCGCCAAAATGATCGGGACCGGGAACCCGAATAGAATCAAACCACCGCTCAAAAGTAGCGTGTTTTTCAGGATGCGCGGGAACTGATAATCTGTGAAAAAAGCAATGAAGTTATCAAGGAAAACGAAGTCGCTTCCCCAGACTCCCTTGGCCGGTTCAAAGTCTTGAAAAGCGATCACAATTCCCGCCATCGGCATATAGCAAAACACCGCGTAAAAAAGAATCACGGGAATCGCCATCAAATATATGCACTTGTTTCTTTTCCAGTCGCGCTGTAAATTTTTCAAGAACACCGCACCGGCACCTCCTGTTTGTTCTTCCGATGTATCGGCTGCGCACAGCATCCGCTGTGCACAGCCGTCAAGGCTACATCGGGATCTCAGCGTGCGTTAAAGCGATCCAACGCCGCCTGCTGAATGGCCAGAGCATCGTTGATGCCCATCTTGTCCAGCTGCTCAAGGTAGCTGTCGAAGTTCTCCAGAGGCTCGATGCCCATGATGAATTTCAGAGTCATCTCGTTGCGATACACATCGATCGCACTCATGATCTTGCTGTATTCCTTTGCCTCATCGGCCGTCAGAGAGACCGGCAGCATCACCATGTCCACTCCCGCCTGATCTGTCCACGCCTGCTTATATTCCAGAATGCTCTCGTTTCTCAGCGTGGAGGGATTGGACTTCGCGCCCCACCGCAGATGGGGGAAGTTGTGCATCTTGTACTTGAAAATGGCACTCTCCAGAGGCACGTCCGGATTGTTCATCACCAGATCGGTAAACACCGGCTGGCCGTCCTCCATGGTATAGGTCTCGCCTTCAACGCCGAAGTTGTAGAGCATTTCGCCCTCTTCGGAGAATGCGTAGTCCAGCCACGCCACAGCGATCTCGGGGTTTTCGCACTGTGTCGTCACGGAAACCGCGTTGCCGGTCGGAGAAGCCCACCAGTCATTTGCGCGGTACTCACAGGTATCGCCTTCGTTCATCACAGGATAGGGCGCCGCCACGAATTCGATCCCCTGGCTGCTGAACAGCGTGTTCGCATAGTCGATAGAAGCCACGATGCAGCCGGCCTGGCCGGACGCGATCAGAGAGGAAATGCCATCACGGTCGCGCGCGGGGAAGTCCTTGTCGATGAGGCCTTTCTCGTACCAGCGATTCATGACTTCCAGGTAAGCATCGAACTTTTCGTCGGCCGGGCCGAATTTCACAGTATCGCCGTCGCGGTACAGGTTGGGACCGATGCCAAAGGCCGAAATGAAAACGCCGTAGGTGTCGGTGCCGTTGTCCTTGAACCGCACATTGGGCAGACCCGCATAATCGAACACCAGAGGCACTGCGTCGGGATGGTTTTCCTTCATCGCCGTCAGGACTTCTTCCCACTCGGCAATGGTCTGAGGCACGTCAAGTCCGGTCTCTTCCAGCCAGTCCTTGCGGAGGACCGGGCCATGCCAGCACAGGTTGTCCTCTTTCATAATGGGGTAGACCGCCGCCATCTTGCCTGTATCCGACTTGACTTCTTTCATTGCCTCAGGGTTTGCCTCCAGCACCGCCGTATAGTTGGGGGCATATTTGTCCACCAGGTCGGTCAGGTCCATAAAGACACCGTCTTCAATCGCCTTATCGCCGCCGCCCTGATACCACTGCACGCCGCCCATCACCATGTCGGGGTATTCACGGGAGGCGAGCATCAGGTTGAACTGTTCCTGCTGCTGACCTTGGGCCGGTGCGATGAACTCAATGTGAACGTTGGTCAGTTTTTCCAGCTCTTCAAAGGTGCGGCTGCCGTTGTAGTCGCTCATCACCTTGGATGCGTTCAGGTCGAACTGAGCCCACATGGTAAGCGTGACTTTTTCTTCCAACGGGAATACGATCTCTTTCGGAGATTCCTCCCCCGGGGTTCCCTGGCCGGAGGTGCCGGCCGACGAGGGCGCTGCGGTGCCGCATCCCGCAAAACTGGTGGCGACCATACCAAGCGCCAACATTGCCGCTAACAATTTCTTCGATTTTTTCATGTTATGCAATCCCTCTCTCTTTCATTTGTGGTTTGCTTTTTGAACGGATCTCTCCCCCCTCACATCCTTTCTTGTGCAAGCTCCCGGGAGCTCATTTTCATCGTCTGTTGACTAACCGGACCAAATGCTCTATGCTTATTGTACTTTCCATTTTGCAGCACGTCAATTTACGTTTTTTTCCTCGTTTCGCCTATTTTTTGTGCATTGTCACCACAAAAATTCCCCTGTTCGTATGCGGGTTGCTGCTTTTTTTCATTTTTTTCCGACTTACAAATTGTAACTCAAGGGAGGGTTTTCCATGTTCTTCCATCGCCTCATGCAGCGCAGCGGCTCCTTTTTCCGGAAGCTCTTCCTTTCTTATCTTCTGATTCTTTTGTTCCTGTGCGGCATCATGCTGTTTTTGTCTCAGCAGCTGATCCGATCCATCTCGGTCTATGCCGAATCCGAAGCGAAACAGTCCGTCGCTTCTTATCGGAGTGCGATCGAAGGGGTGCTCACCTCTTTGTCTACACTGTCTCAGGAGCTCACCACCGACGCTTCCCTGCGTGCATGCATTGCCTGTGAGGGAGATTTTCCTGTTGAAATCCGCTACGGTCTGCCCCAGGTGATCGATAAATTCGGCAGCTACAAGTTCCTAAATGAATATCTGGACATGATCTTCCTTTATCTTCCTGCCCCCAATTATGTCATCACTGATTCCTCGGCATATTCTCCTGAGACCTGGTGCCGCTCCTTCGGCCTGGATATGAGCTTTTTTGATGACCTGCTTCGTCATCACGCGGGAACGATGTTCCCTCTCCACTTTTCCGGCACCATGGGCGACAAGACCATTGTTTTGTATTCCATTGACTCCGTTGTGTCCCGCGAACCTTCCGCCGTCCTTGGATTTGTGGTCGACCCCACGCTTTCTTCCGCGCGGGCGGGTCTCTCTTCCCTGCTCACCGCGTATGACTCAGACGGGAATGCCTTGTTCTATTCCGCACCGGAGGCAAAAGACATTCCTTTCTCCTTTGTTGCGGGCGAAGGAATGACAACTGCCGAAAATATGGTTTTCTATGCTCTTCCCGACGCAAAATTTCCTCTGACCTTCGTTTCCTCTACCCCGATCTCCGAATTTGCCCCGATCCTTTCCACCAGCAAGACCGTTACCATCGTTTGCTTTGTTTTGCTTGCGATCGGCGGCGCCATTCTGAGTTACTCCCTCGCTGTCCACAACTACAGACCGCTGCAGCACCTGGCAAAAAAGGCGGCTGGCAACGATACGCCGTCTTCTCCTCCCATGGAATATCTGGAACGTTCCATCGATGAGCTGGTAAAGATGCGCACCATCACTGCCGAGGCGGATCGAAATCATCACACCCTGTATTGTGACAACCTGTTCAACAAATTGCTGTATGGCGAGATCCTCTCGGAATCCCTGATGCAGGAGTATGCGCAGAAATACAATCTCTCGCTTCCTGACGGGCGCGTCCAGCTCGTCTGCATCCACTCCAATCAGCCGGGCATCCGGGAATCCATTCGCAAATTTATTGCGGGGCACGCACAGGCCCCCGATGCCTATTACGCCATCGACGGTGTGCATGGCCTTAAGCTTTTGTTCTTCGGTGAAAGCGGTCTTGCTCTGTGCGATTATTTTTGCGGCAGTTATCCACAGGTCTGTACAAGCGGCGAATTCCGCATTGCCGTGAGCGCGCCGCACCGCAATCTGATCCAGCTGTCGGTGGCGTACGATGAGACGCAGAAAGTGTTGGATCACATGCGCTTTTTAGGCCTGACGGGGCTCTTCTCCTATTTTGACCTGCAGAAAATCAGCCAGGACGACCGGGCCGACCGGATGTTCGAGATCTGGTTCAACAAGTTCTACAATTTCCTGGTGGAGCAAAACATGGACGCGGCCTCTTCTGTTCAGCAACAGATCTTCAACGAATTGAAGAACGGCCACTATCCGCTCCAGTTCATCAAGTGCAAGGTCTTCAGCTTTATCGATCACACGATCTCCGCCATCTCTGTCATGAGCAGCAAAAGCAGCGAGATCTGGGAGCAGAATGCCTTCTCAGACCGGCTGCTCAGCTGCTCCAGCATCGATCAGTTGGAAAACACCTACTATTCCATATTTGAACAGCTTTCGCAGTTCGTCTGGGACTCCTCCACGCAGGAAACCGTCAGTGAGCGCATTCAACAGATCACGCAGCAGAATTTCAAAGATCCGATGTTTGGAGTCTCGTATGTGGCAGATCAGCTCGGCGTGAGCAGCGCATATATCTCCAAGGTGTTCAAAAAGGCTACTGGCGGCACCCTGCTGGACCACGTTCAGGGCCTGCGCATCGCCTTTGCGAAAGAGTTGATGCGTACAACGGACGACACTCTTTCCTCCATTGCACTTCAATCCGGATTTACCAACGACGTTTCGTTTATTCGGGTGTTCAAAAAATTTGAAGGCGTGACGCCCGGCAAATATCGCAGTATGATCTCTTCCCAGAAGGAAGGGTCTCTTGACTGAACTTTGTCAAGGTAGTATAGTGAATTCAGACTCCTTGCCGTCTGTTGTGCTGTCGGACAAATGCTCTCTGTTCCACACAACATCACACATACGAAAAGGAGCGTCTTTCATGAGCACGAGGATATCCACTGCCGTGCGCGTCGACACGAGCGCCGGAAAGGCCGTGTCGCCTGTTTGCTACGGCTGGCACTATGAAGAGATCGGGATGATCGGCGATGGAGGCCTGTATGCGGAGATGATCCGCAACCGGAATTTCGCTGAGGCCGGCCTTGCCCCCGGCATGACCGTGAAAAATGGGATGTATGAAAACATTCCCCATCCCGAAGCGCGGCACAAAGCGCCGGAGTATCTGCCGGAGCTCAACTGCTGGAGTGTGTTCAACACCGACGGGATCGACATCCGGCGCGTCACCATCGATGAAAAAGAACGGAACTTTGAGATGGAGATCCGTACCCGTCAGTTGCCGCAAAGCGGCCTGTTCGGCGTTGCCAACGAGGGCTTTTTCGGAGTCTGCGTTCGCGCAGGGATGTCTTATCGGGTCGATCTGGTTTTGAACTGCGATGCCGGCGGCTTTCTTTCCGTCTGCGTTGCAGATGGGCAGACCCCTCTCACCGAAATGCACACGGTCCATTACGATGCCGGTAAAAGCCGTCATCGCTTTGTCATCGGGGCAGAGCGCTCCGCTGACAACGGCGTCTTCTTGATCGTTCCCGGGCAAGTCGGTGTTATGCGCGTGTCTTTTGCTTCACTGTTTCCCTGCGACACATGGGACGGCGGGAAATCTGTTTTCCGCAGCGACATCATGCAGAACATGCTTGATTTCAAGCCGGAGTTCCTCCGTTTTCCCGGCGGCTGCATCGTCCACGGCGTTAATGTGGATACTATGTATCACTGGAAAGAGACCCTCGCCGACATCAGCGAACGCAAGAGCACCTGGAGCAAATGGCAGCCCCATTACATGTCGAACGGGATCGGGTATCACGAGTTTTATGAGCTGTGTGAATATCTGGGCGCCGACGCAATGTACGTTGCCCCCAGCGGCCTGGTTTGTACCTCATGGGTGTTCCAAAAGGGAGACTCCACTGATTTCACCCATCCCGAAGTGGACGTGAACGACTACATTCAGGACTGTCTGGATGCGATCGAGTATGCCATCGGCCCCGTTGATTCTGTTTGGGGCAGAAAGCGCGCCGAGCGCGGCCATCCTGCTCCGTTCCCCCTGCGGTATGTCTCGGTGGGCAACGAAGATTTCGGCCCCCGGTACTATAAACATTACCACGCTTTTTACACTGCTATCAAAGAGCGGTATCCGCAGTTGAAGATCATTGCCAACAGCATCATCGGCAACCGTCGCAACTCTGTTTGGGACAACAAGCGTGTTCATCTTTCGGAATTTGTGGATCCCTCCACCGTTGAAATTTTCGACGAACACTATTATGAGACTGGCGACTGGCTCTTCGAAAATTTTGACCGCTTTGACGAATATTCCCGCACCGGTCCGGATCTGATGTGCCTTGAACTGGGTATTGAATCCAACCAGCCGTCCGACATCCTGTACGAGTCGCTGTTCCTTATGATGATGGAGAAAAACGGCGAGCTGCATCCCGTTTTTGCGGGCCGGCCTCTCATGCGAAACTGGGACTATGTGAACGGTGAGTTGAACCCCTATTATTACCATACCAACTGTCATTCCTGGAAGACGATTCATTACTACGCCAAAAAGCTGTTCCGCGACAACCGTTGCGACCGCGTTTTCCCCACGACCTGCATGCGGGCAGACGGCAAACAGATTTTGGATGAAAAGACGGTGTTTGCAGTTTGCGGCGAAGATTCGCACACTGGCGATCTGATCTTAAAACTGGTCAACCTGGACGCTGCCCCGCAGCATGTCCCCGTTGATGCGGGTATTTCTTCCGCCGTGTGCACCGTATCCACGCTGGTAAACACGCCGGAGTTGCCGAGGACACCCGAGGCTTCCGAATGTTTTGGGCCGGTGGTGAGGCGTGTGGTCGTCGATTTCAGCACGCCTTTCGAACTTCCCGGGAAATCTGTAACTGTCATTCGGATCCACAAGGCGCAATGAGTCAAAGAAAAAGAGCGGTCCCGGCATTTGATATGCACTCCCCTATAGAAGACAGTGAAGCAAAACATTGCTTCTATAGACGCGCATAAAAGCACGAGATCCTATTTTTTCATGATACAATATGCTCAATTCTACAATAATAATCGGCTCGCCGCAGCTTTAAACCAGAGAAGCCCCGTTCGTCTGAGAACGGGGCTTCTCTTCAGGAATTTTGACAGTACAATGTCCTTGCAGGGCTTGCTCAATACCCCCGGCTTCGCCGTAATCTCATTAAGATAAGGCTCCAAAATGCAACCGCCTCTGAGAGAAAATCTCGGAGGCGGTTTAGTAAACATGTACATCAGAAAAAGGCATGACAAAGGCGCGGAGTCTCCTCCGCGAAAAAACGAATATGAAACGGTCTCAAATCATCCGATACTGAAAACTGATTGGGCGCTTCGCGCGCATATTCCTCGGTTTTTGCAGACCAGGCCGGACAGGAAGCAGGAATTTTGTGATCAAAGGTTCTACATTGACCGCGGGAACGAAGCCCAGCAGGAATTCCCGTGCAATGTGAGCGGCGAAAGCGGTGTTAATTCGGTAAAGATGTTTGCCTTCAGGCTGTGTAAAAACGGCATGGAGACGAAGCAGGGAAGCGAAATTGTAGAGCGTCATTCTGGAAAAGATCTCCTGTTTGATAAATGGGCGCTTTTTGGCATGAAAGTGTGTCAGTGCAAGGGTGTATTTCAAATCCCGGAAAGATGTTTCGATAGGTTGCTTTGTCGTGAATGTCGCTTGGAATCTGCACATGGGAACCGTCTGCCGCCAGCAGTGTGTACCCGTTCCACCTTCGGATGGGACGGTTTTGATAAGTGAACCGGCGCAAAATTTCTTCAAAGGCCGTTGGAAGGAGTTTTCCCCGCTGCTGAACAAACGCTGATGTCGTTGCAGCTGTCGGATCATAGTGAAACTGCCTCTGCAGTTCCACATTCAGGCTTTGTCCGCTCATGAAGAGTATTGTCTTGCACAGCGTCTCGAAGGGCAGCTTTCGATTCCGTTTGAAATCCCGCTTGGGATCGGCCGTGTGTTTGGGCAACTCCTTCCGTATTTGAGATACGGTATTTAGAAGTTTCCTCTTTAGGGCTTTGGGGTAGTTTTTCATCGGCGTAACCTCCTTGAAATTGCTTTCAAGGCATAGCCGCCGATTTTTTCTTTTTTGTCAAGGGGTTTTTGTGATTTTTTTCAAATATTTGCAAAATATTTGCAGAAAAGATCTGGCCGCTTTTTTGTGCAGTCTGGTCGGTCGCTTATCTTAATGAGATTACGGTTCCCCGGGGCGCCTGTTCCGCTCCTCACACCCGCAAAAGGGTACACTTCCCCCTAGGCTTGCGCGGTTTGAATTTTTTGCCCGGCTCTGGCCTGGGCCTTGTTTTATCTATCTGAACGCCGCCCGGTGCACTCTGGCGGCGGTATGTATCCGGCATTCTCCTACAGATAAAGCCCGGCATCGCTGCCGGGCTTCCCACTTACTTTTTTATACCTCAATTTCTGTATCTTCCATATCCTGTTGTTGTTAAATAGAAATTGCCCAACCAGCGAACTGATCGGGCAATTTTTTGGCTCCCCTTGTTGGACTCGAACCAATGACCCTGCGGTTAACAGCCGCATGCTCTACCGACTGAGCTAAAGAGGATCATATATTTTCCACTTCACGAGAGGAAAGGAAATCAATCCTTGCCCTTTCGTTGGTGTGAAAACCGATTTTGTGTTTTTACTGTGATGTCGCGGATGCGAATTTTATTTGCATCCGAAAATCCATCACTGCAAATGATGAATTCGCGGCGAAAAACAAGAAATAAGTTTGGACATCTACGGAAAACGGGCTTTTAGGAACGATTCCTAAAAAGCCCGTTTTTCCTTGATTTCATGCGACAAAATCGATTGACATCTTTTTCATCACACATACTTGGCGGAGAAGGAGGGATTTGAACCCTCGCGCCGGTTTCCCGACCTACGCCCTTAGCAGGGGCGCCTCGTCACCACTTGAGTACTTCTCCAAAATGGCAGCGTTCATTTTTCCGCTATTCTGTTTTATGCACCAGCCGCCGGTTCCTTAAATGGCGGAGAAGGTGGGATTCGAACCCACGGAACATTGCTGTTCAACGGTTTTCAAGACCGCCTCCTTAAACCACTCGGACACCTCTCCCCGGTCTTGCGGCTTAGAGTGCGTTAATAATGATAACATATCCTTCCGTCGCTGTCAATATTATCGCCAAGATTTCGCACCGAAAAACATCTTCTATATTTTTTTGGGGAAATATGCTTTCAAACAGTTCTTTTTGCAAATAATCATCCACCGGCAAATGAACTGTTCCGGAACCAGAGGACAGTTCACGAGCCGGTGGTTTTCGGGATGCAAAGAAACAGGCGCCCGGGCAGGCGCCTGTTTCTTACAAATTGAAATTATTCCGCATTATCCACAAGGACAACTTCCGTATTACCGGCTTTGGCCTGCTTCTCAACAGCTGCCATCAGTACTTTCACGGACTCGCTGGACGAAGTTGCGCCAGCCACAGCCTCGATCTTATCGGCAGTACCAGCGGCTTTGACGTTTTCCTCAAGCTGGGGAATCCACTCGGAAGGAAGCGGATCCATCGGGTAAGTCTCTGCCGTGGCTTCGCTCTTCAGGTTGCCGTTGGCATCCTTCGCATCAAAATCCACATCCGTGATCACGCCGTCCTTATAAGTGACGGACAGATACTCCGTCCAATCATGGGACGGTTCCTTGTACTGGGCGGTATATGTGCCGTCCTTGATGCTGCCGCTGCCGCCGCAGGCCACCAGAGAAAGCGCCAGCACAGCCGCCAGAGCCAAAGTAAGCAGTTTCTTCATAGGGAATTACCTCCTAATTCAATCGCAAAACTCTGCTTGTGAAAGTTTTGTCATGGTTAGAATATCATTATCTGCACTGTAAGTCAACAGCAAAATAGTTACAATTCCTATTTTTTTACTCTGCTATCATCAATGCCCGTAAAACTATCTTTCCCATCCTGTGCCCAATCATGCAACACGCATGGGTGTCTGTTCCTTGGCAGCAACGCGCAGCACCGGCGCTTTGGGCGCGGGACGGAACAGGTTTTTCTCAGCCTGATACGCGGCATAAGCCAGTGCCGCACAGGCAGGCGTCAGCAGCATTTCCGCGCAAAGTTTTCCGGCGCCATAGGCTCCTACAAAGCAGATCGCGCCCAATACCAACAGAACGACCGCCATACGCAAAAAAAAGCTTTTCATTTCCTTTTTCATCATGATTCCTCTTTTCACAGCTTGAATCGCTGAATATTTCCTCTGTGTTTTCACAATAATACAACCGTTAGTTGTTGTCAAGACCGTTTAACAACTTTTTTTACAATTTAAAAGAAAAACCCGCTTTACTTTGACAACCATAAGTAGTAAAATCAAATATAGAATGATAGATAGAAATGAGGCATCCGCATGTTTGCACAACGTTTGAAAGAGCTGCGCAAGCTGAATGGGCTCTCCCAGGCGGCGCTTTCCAGCCTGCTGGGCGTCACGCAGCAGGCTGTCGGCAAGTGGGAGACCGGGCGTTCCACCCCGGACCCACAGACGCTCGCGCGCGTTGCCGCTTACTTTAAAGTAAGCACCGATTATTTGCTGGGCTGTGCTCCCGCCCCTATCACCTCCGCCGTTGCGGCAGCGGATGGTCCCCGTGAATTTCCCATACCCATTATCGGCACAGTGCGCGCAGGTTTTGGCGCGTTCGCCTTTGAAGAGGACTACGGCGAGGAATACGCCCGCGTAAAAGACCCCGGCAGTTATTTTTATCTGTTGGTAAAAGGCGACAGCATGGAACCCCGCATCAGCGACGGTGACCTTGCTCTGGTGCACCGCCAGCCCACGCTCGAGAACGGAGATCTGGGTGTCGTTATTTTCGGAGAGGGTGAGGGAACGCTGAAAAAATTCATCCGGCGGGGCAACACCATCATCCTGCAGCCCTTCAACAATGTATATGCGCCGCAGATCATCATGGGTGAAGATCTGGAACACCTATATATCGCCGGCAAGGTTGTGGAGACACGTGCACGCTGGTAGACCGCTCCTCTTTGTCTCTCAGGATATCAGAATATTTGTCCCATAATACGTACTTTTGGAGGAAATATGCCAGCAACTGAAATTTACCTGATACGCCACGGCCAGACCGATTACAACCGGCAGTTCCGTCTGCAGGGCCGCAGCGATATTCCGCTGAACAGGCTCGGGCTCGCCCAAGCCCGGGCTGCGCACGAAGCATTGCGCGGCGTTCATTTTGACGCTGTATACGCAAGCCCGCTGCGGCGTGCGGTAGATACCGCATGTATCGTCTCGGGCTGGCCCGAAGAAAAAATAGAGCTGGACCCACGCCTGATCGAGATTGGTTTCGGCATTTGGGAAGGCAGCGATTTCCGCACGCTTGGCCCTGCCGGTACGGCCTTTTTTGAAACGCCGCAAAATTATACGCCGCCGCAGGGCGGCGAAAGCCTGGATTCCGTGCTGCGCCGCACCGGAGGTTTTCTGGATGCCCTTCAACAACTGCCGGAGGATCGGCACGTCCTTGTCGCCAGCCATGGCGCTGCACTGAACGCGCTCTACCTGCAGATCAAAGGACTTCCTCTCTCCCTGTTTTGGACGCATCGTTTCGGCAATTGCAGCATTGTCCGCCTGGGCCTCTCCGGCGGCAGGCTGTCGGTTCTGGAGGAATATCCGGAGCCGGTCGCCCCCGCCTGAGCCCGGAGGGGACCGCGCGCCGGGAGCATGCTGGCCGCGGAAATTGCACAAAAGCGCGTGCAATGATGCCCCTGTGTAAGGAAAACCTCTTTTTTCTTATTTGAAATCCCACAAAGCCCTATGAAAAAACACGTGTTTCGTCAGGGCTTTCTTTTTTACACCCTTTTTCAAAACTGCCGTATACCGGCACGGAGGAACGAGCATGGATGTGCTGGAAAAACTGACGATCCTGACGGACAGCGCAAAATATGACGTGGCCTGTACGTCCAGCGGCTCCGAGCGGCCGGGCGACGAGACCGGCCTTGGCAGCACTGTGGCCGCCGGGCTGTGCCATGCCTTTGCGGCTGACGGCCGGTGCATCAGCCTGCTGAAGGTGCTGCTGAGCAACTGCTGCGTTTACGACTGCAAATATTGTGTGAACCGTGTGACCAATGATGTGCCCCGTGCCGCCTTTACGCCGCGCGAACTGGCGGATCTGACCATCGGGTTCTACCGCCGCAATTACATCGAAGGGCTGTTCCTCTCCAGTGCGGTGCTGCGCAGTCCGGATTACACGATGGAACAGATGATCGGCGTGCTGGAGCTGCTGCGGGGCGAGTACCGCTTTCGCGGTTATATCCACGCAAAAGCCATTCCCGGAGCGGACCCGGCGCTGGTGGCGCGGCTCGGCCTGCTGGCGGACCGCATCAGCATCAATATCGAACTTCCCAGTGAGCGTAGCCTTTCGCTGCTGGCTCCAGACAAGAGCAAACGCGCCATTCTTGCCCCCATGAAGCAGGTGAGCCAAAGCGTCACGCAAAGCAAAGCTGAGCTGATGCGCTACCGCAAAGCCCCGCAGTTCGCGCCCGCGGGGCAGAGCACGCAGATGATCATCGGCGCAAGCCCCGAAACGGATTATCAGATTTTGCGGCTGACCGAGGGGCTTTACCAAAAATACAGCCTGAAGCGCGTATTTTTCTCCGCCTACATTCCGGTGGCCGAGGATTCGCTGCTGCCCGCGCTGGACACCAAACCCCCGCTGCTGCGCGAGCACCGGCTGTATCAGGCCGACTGGCTGCTGCGCTTCTACCAGTTTTCCGCCTCCGAGATCCTCGACGAGCAGCATCCGGACTTCAATCCCTACCTGGACCCCAAATGCAACTGGGCCGTCCATAACATGCATTTGTTCCCTGTGGACATAAACCGCTGTTCCTACGAAATGCTGCTGCGGGTTCCGGGCATCGGCGTAAAAAGCGCCCAGCGCATTCGGGTGGCCCGGCGCAGCGGGCAGCTGGACCTTGCCGACCTGAAGCGTATCGGCGTGGTGCTCAAACGGGCCCAGTATTTCATCACCTGCAAAGGCTTTTCCCGTGGCGTGACTGCCGGGCCGGAGGCCACCGTGCGCGCCCTGCTCGACCCCGCCGCCTTTGGCGTTGGCACGGAACAGCTGAGCCTGTTTGCCGCGCCCGCCGTACAGAAGCTGGCGGCACAGGGAATGCGCCCTGCGTCGGCCGCGCGGGAAGTATGTGAGGAGGCGGTCTCGTGCCTGGCACGTCAGATGTGATCTACCTGTACGACGGCAGCTTTGAAGGGCTTTTGTGCTGCGTGCACGAAAGCGTATATACCCATGAGCTTCCTGTGGATATCCAGCCCGAAGAAGCGGCCCAGCCTACGCTGTTCCGCCAGAAATATATCGCAGCAGACGAGGAAAAGGCTGCGCGCGTCTACGATTCCATTCCCCGGAAGATCTCGCCCGACGCGGCCGCTCTGGTGCAGTGCGTATTTTTGAGCTGTATGCCGGGCAAGGAGCTGGCGATTCTCCGCTTCCTTCTGCTGGGCTATCGGCGCGGACGGCAGACGATGTATCTGTTGTCCCACACTGCTGTTCAGCCGATGCTGGCCGCGCGGCAGAATCTGCTGAACGAAGCCCATCTGCTCAAGGAATTCCTGCGTTTTTCTGACTACGACGGGGCTTTGGCCGCGACCATCACGCCGAAAAACTATGTGCTCCCCTTTCTGAAAGAGCATTTCTGCTCCCGCCTGATGAATGAAACCTTTCTGATCTTCGACCGTACTCACAAAGCCGCACTGGTCTGGCAGGACCGCAAAGCGCGGATCATCTCCCTGGATACGCTGGAGCTGCCGCCCGCCACCGCCGAGGAGCTGCGCTACCGCGTCCTTTGGAAGCGATTTTACAAGACCATCGCCATCGCTGCGCGGGAAAACCCCCGCTGCCGCATGACGCACTGTCCCAAAAGATACTGGGAAAACATGCTGGAGATGGAGGATGAGCTGCGGCGCACGCCGGACAGTCTGGATGCCTTGCCAGCCGCCGCGCCCGCCTTGCTCCCACAAAAGGAGGGGCATTATGGAGCCCAATATTCCTTCCCCCGTTTGCCGTAAAGACGGCGTCGAGATACACGCCGCCGTCCCTAAGGACATCACAGAAGCCTTTTCCGTCATTGCGGTACGGGAAAACGGCGCCTGGCTTCTGGTGCGCCACAGCGCGCGAAAAACCTGGGAGCTCCCCGGCGGACACCGGGAGCCGGACGAAACACCGCTGGAGGCCGCATGCCGTGAGCTATACGAGGAAACGGGCGCTTTGAGGTTCCGTCTGTGCGCCTGCGGCTGCTATAGCGTCACACAGGGCGGACAGACGAGCTGGGGTGCACTGTTTCTGGCGGAGGCCATCACGCGCGGCCCTCTGCCCGAAAGCGAAATCGCGCAAGTACGTGCCTTTGCCGCACTGCCCAGCGCGCTCACCTACCCGACGATACAGCCCGTACTCCACGCTTGTGCGGAGAAATACCTGCGCGGCGGCGCGCTGGAAAACGCACCTCTCTTCCGCGCGCCCGTACGGAAGGGGGAACGCCCGTGAACGATGCTCTCTATCTTCGCGCCGTGGGGATTGCCGCCGCGGTGCAGCCTGATTATTCCTTTTCCCTGCCGGCTGTTCGGGTGCTGGCCCGTATGGGGCGCCTGCGGCTGGAAAAACCTGTCACGTTTTTGGTGGGAGAAAACGGCACGGGCAAATCCACGCTGCTGGAGGCCATCGCGGCGGCATGGGGTTTCAATCCCGAGGGCGGCACGCGGAATTTCCGCTTCTCTACCGCCAGAACGCACGCGGAGCTGTACCGCTCGCTGGTGCTGCAGCGCGGCCCGCGCCGCCCCCGGGATGGTTTTTTCCTTCGGGCAGAAAGCTTTTACAATGTTGCCACAGAGATCGACCGTCTGGATGAGATTGCGCCGCTGAAAGGCGCCTACGGCGGCCGTTCGCTTCATGAGCAGTCCCACGGTGAAAGCTTTCTCGCGCTTGTACTCAACCGTTTTTCAGGCAGCGGCCTGTACCTGCTGGACGAACCGGAGGCCGCTCTTTCGCCCGCGCGTCAGCTTGCGCTTCTGGCTGCTCTGGACGGACTGGTCCGCAAAAATTCCCAGTTTCTCATCGCCACCCATTCCCCGCTGCTTCTGGCGTATCCGAACGCCGAAATTTTTGTTTTGAGCGAACGGGGCATCGAAAAAACGCCCTACCGGCAAACAGAGCCTTACCTTTTGACCAAACGCTTTCTGGAGGCACCTGAACGTATGCTGAACGAGCTGCTCGGAACGGAGGAGGAAGCATTCGAGGCCAGATAAGTCCGACGTCCGCAGACATAAAACAGACGGACAAGAAAGAATAGATACAGATCGAGGAAAAGCTGGCGGCGGCAAGGCAATGCAATGCAGCTTTGCGAAGCAAAATACAGGCCATGGGACGAACGCCGCAAAAAAGGTTGCGGCTGCGCCCGCAGACACGTACCGGAGAAACGGAAAGCCTCCCTTGCAGATAATCGTGCTAAAAACGCAGCTCTTAGCGCGTTCAGACGGCCTTTTTTGCGCAAAATAGCCTCGCGATGCTCCACAGGGTCTGTGCCAAGACGTGTAGAACGAAGCGGCCGCCGAAGGCCGCCATGTCGCAGCGACCGCGGCCGAAACCCCTGTTCGCAGGCAGATTGGCGAAAAAGCCGCGCTTTCCCGCCAATCCGGATGCACTTGCCCTGCCGGGAAGCTGCTTTTCCGCATTCTGCCTGTTCCTGCCCGGCAGAAAACCGGTCTGTGGAACTGTGCCGTCCATGTGTCCTCTCTTTTTTCGATTTCTGTTTTGCAACCCTGTTTCCAATCATTTATAATAAAGGAGGATTCCTAACATGTCCGATCCGGAATACATCGGGCGCATCGCCCGCAGCATCGCGCCATGCGGGCTGGTCTGCGCCCTGTGCGGCAAGCCGTCCTGCAAGGGCTGCCGGGAGAGTACGGATGCCGAGCTTTCCTGTTTGTGCCGCCAGCGTACATGCTGCCGGGAGAAAGGCTTCTCCGGATGCTGGGAATGCCCGCTTTTTCCCTGCGGGGAGGGCATGTTTTCCTCTGCGCGGAGCAGCAGCAGACGCCTTACCGCCTTTGTGCGCTGCGTGCGGGAGGACGGCGCAGACGCGCTTGCGTCGTATCTGGCCGCCAATGAAGCGCAGGGCCTGCTGTACCATCGCGACACAGTGCATTTTACCGGCGATTATGACATATCGGAAGATGAGGCGGAGATTTTACGCCTGCTGCGGGAGGGATCCAAACCATGATTCCGGGCGCATGGCGCGCCTGATTTTTGCAAAGAGGTGTTTTGAATGAAAGTACTGCTGTTAAACGGCAGCCCCCATGCGAAGGGCTGTACCTACACTGCGCTGGCTGAGGCTGCCGGCGCGCTGGAGGCTGCCGGTGTGGAAACGGAATTTGTCCATATCGGTACAAAGGCGATCCGCGGCTGCATCGGATGCGGCAAATGCCGGGAGGCAAAGCGCTGCGTTTTTGACGACGATCCTGTAAATGAGGCCATCGAAAAAGCCCGGGCCTGCGACGGCTTCATTTTCGGTTCCCCTGTGTACTATGCCTCGCCCAACGGCGCTGCGCTGGCGTTTCTGGACCGGTTGTTCTACGCGGGCGGCAGCGCGCTGCGGTACAAGCCCGGCGCGGCGGTCGTCTCGGCCCGGCGCGGCGGCACAACCGCCGCGCTGGACGCGCTGAACAAATATTTTACCATCAACTGTATGCCGGTAGTATCTTCAAAATACTGGAACATGGTGCATGGCAACACGCCCGATGAGGTGCGGCATGACCTGGAAGGCATGCAGGTGATGCGCACACTGGGACGCAATATGGCCTGGCTGCTCAAATGCATTGAGATCGGCCGCGCGGCCGGCATCACCACGCCGGAGCCGGAACCGCCCGTGCGCACAAATTTCATCCGCTGAGGACGCTCTTTTGTTCAACAACCGCCGCCCGGCGGACATTCCGGAGGCAAAAAATGACCCCTGAAACAAACGCGCTCATTCCCGTGGGCATTGCCGCGCTGTGCTTTTTACTCGCTTTTCTGTATGGACGGCACCGGCGGGCACTGGCGCTGCGCCGCCGTGTGGCGGAAAGCTTCGGTCAGACGCCGGCAGAGCCGGAACGGCCCCGCGCCATGACACGGGAATTCTGGGAACTCCTGCGCGCAGGCGAGCCTGCCGGCCAGTGCATCGACGACGCGACCTGGAACGACCTGGACATGGACGACGTGTTCGCGCGCATTGATATCTGCCAAAGCGCCGTGGGGCGTGCCTGCCTTTATGCAGTGCTGCACCGCCTGAACACCGGGCCGGAGCTTGCCCGGCGCGCCCGCCTCTGCGGCCTTTTCGCGGCGCGGCCCGCGCTTCGGCTGAATGTCCAGCTCTGCCTTGCACGCCTGGGCCGCAAGCGCGGGCAGGAATTCGCCGGTTTCCTGTTTGACCCATCTCCCATGCGTCTGCCGCTGGCCGGGTTGTACCGCATTTGTATGTTTCTTCCCTTTCTGGCATTGCCCTCACTTTTCTTCGGGCCGTGGGCGTTGTGCTTTCTTGCCGCCTGCGTGTTGAACACGGCGCTGTATTATCACGCCAAAGATAAAATACGCGCGCATCTGGACACATTGGGTTATTTTTCAATGCTGCTTTCTGCGGCAAAGCGCCTTTCCCGGCTCGTGCAAGCCGACGCGCCCCAGCTTTCCGATGCGCTGAACGATGCCGCCCGGCCGCTGAAGGCGGTTTCCGGCGGCGTGGGGGCGCTGGCTCGCCCCTCCACGGGCGAGCTGAACGACATGCTGTTCGAGCTGATGGGGGCGCTGACGCTGGCGCCCCTGCTGTATTACGACCGCGCCGTCCGTGTGATGCAGCGCGAACACGCTGCGCTGCTGCGCCTGTGCATGCTGCTGGGCGAAACGGAGCTTGCCATAGCCGCGCTTTCATTCCGTGAGAGCCTTCCCCTCCGGTGTACGCCGGAATTTACTTCCGAAATGGCACTTGTCTGCGACGAACTGTACCATCCGCTCCTGGAAACGCCCGTGGCGAACAGCGCGGTATTCCGGCGCCACACATTGTTCACTGGTTCCAATGCGTCCGGCAAATCCACATTCATCAAAGCACTGGCCGTCAACGCCATTCTGGCGCAGACGCTGGGCGTATGCGCCGCCCGTGCATTCACGCTGCCCCGGGCACTGGTGGTATCCTCCATGGCGGTTTCCGACAACCTCTGCGCCGGAGACAGCTATTTTGTGGCGGAGCTGAAATCTCTGCGCCGCCTGCTGGCCTGCGCGCAAACCGGAACGCCCTGCCTGTGCTTTATTGACGAGATCCTGAAGGGGACCAACACCGTGGAGCGCATCGCAGCCTCGGCGGCGGTGCTGCGCCATCTGGCCGGGTGCCGCTGTCTGTGCTTCGTCGCCACCCATGACCGGGAACTGACGGAAATGCTTGCGGGCCTGTATGAAAACCGCCACTTCTCCGAACAGGTGGGGCCGGAGGGCGTCACCTTTGACTATCTGCTCAGGGAGGGTCCCGCGCACACACGCAACGCCATCGCGCTGCTGGCGCAATTGGGTTTCCCTGCAAAGGTGACGCAGGCGGCGGAGGATGCGGCCCGCGCCTTCGAGGCGGAGGGACGATGGCCCGCGGAACGGAGCGGCAGAAAGGATAATTGTGGCACCTGCTTTCCGGAAACGCCCTGCAGCTGGGACAAAGCAGCGAAAAAATGATGTACAGGCTGTCTTTCTCGCCCTGAAAGCACCCGGTACGCCATGGCATATGTGAATACCGGCGGCCTTCACCGCGGCTTATGCGCTTTCCCGCATCGACCTCGTGCCCGATTTTATCCCTATGCCGAGATACCCGGACGACCTTTTGCTTTTGCCGCTGTCGGCGGCATGCACCGTAAGGCAAATCCCGCCGCAGATTTTTACCGCATGCAGTCCACGGGCCGATGGTCTGGTCTGTGGAATGAAGGCAGACCCAAACGCTGGTACTGCGCCATTCCTACCGCTCCGGCATGGGCCCTGGGGCTGCTGCTTTTGAAAGCCGTGCTTTGAGAAAGCCCGCGCAGGACCGCCCCCCGGACGGAAAGGAGAAATTCCTGAATGCATATGCCTGATGCCATTCCCGAAAATATGTTCGCGCCGTGCGGCATGAACTGCATGGTATGCTATAAGCACTGTACCGTTTGCAAAAGCGTGCGTCCCTGTGCAGGATGCCTGAACGGGGACGAAGGCAAGCCGCGTCACTGCCGTGCCTGTGCCATCAGGGACTGCTGCCGTGAAAAGGGCCTGCGCTATTGCCTTGAATGCACCGCGTTCCCCTGCCGGCGCCTGAACCGTCTGGAAAAAAGCTATCGTACGCGCTACAACGCCAGTCTTTTGTCCAACAGCCGCGCCGTTCTCACACGCGGGCTTGCCGTCTTTCTGGAGAATGAACGGCAAAAATATACCTGTTCCGTGTGCGGCGGCATTGTTTCGCTGCATGACGGTGTGTGCGGAACCTGCGGCGCATCCACGGCCGCGCTGGAATAGAAGCATGCGCTGCGCGGTGCCGGTCGCGGAAAAAGGAACCTTTCCGCTGCGCGATTTTTGTGCTATACTCTTTTTGTGGCTGCAAGCGTATCGGCGCACAAAGGTGCCGGGACGCCCGGCGGACGCGGCAAGATCCGCGCAGCCGCCGCAGGAATGAAATAGAAACGGAGAAATGAAACATGATCGAGATCACCATGGAAAACGGCAAGACCATCCGCATTGAACTGGACGCCGAGGCCGCGCCCATCACGGTGGAAAATTTCACAAAGCTGGTGAAACAGGGTTTTTATGACGGCCTGACGTTCCACCGCATCATTCCCGGCTTTATGATCCAGGGCGGCTGTCCCGAGGGCACCGGCATGGGCGGCCCGGGCTATGGCATCAAAGGCGAATTTGCCGCAAACGGCGTTGAAAACCCCATCCGCCATACCCGCGGCGTCATCAGCATGGCCCGCAGCCAGATGCCCAACTCCGCGGGCAGCCAATTCTTCATCATACATGCCGACGCGCCGCATCTGGACGGCAGTTACGCCGCTTTCGGCCATGTGGTGGAAGGCATGGACGTTGTCGACGAGATCGCGTCCGTCGCCACGGATTTCCGCGACAAGCCCAAAACGCCCGTTGTGATGAAGTGTGTGAAGGTCGTGGACTGAGATGCGCCTGTTTAAAAAACTGTTCTCGTTTTTCTGGGACAGGAGCCTGCTGATCTTTCTTATCATCGGCGGGCTGAACACACTCGTCAGCATGGTCGGCAGCCAGCTTTTGTACGGCGCGCTGGGCTATTGGGGCGCGACCGCGCTGATGTTCACCGTATGCAGCGTGTTCAGCTTTATCTTCAACCGGAAATACAGTTTTGAAAGCAAGGCCCCTCTGCTGCAAAGCGCCGTGCGCTTTTCTGTGGTCATCGCGGTGTGCTACCTCATCAGCTTCGGCCTTTCGGATTTTCTGGTGCCGATGTTCATGGGGCGCTTCTTTCCCGCTGTTTCCACAGACTGGCAGGCGCGCATCGCCATGCTGGTAGCGCAGGTGATCTTTACCGCCTGCAACTATCTGGGGCAGCGCCTGTGGGCTTTTAAAGAATAAGCCCGTTCCGCATCCCATTTTTGCAAAAAAGCCTTTGCCCCGGACATTGCGTCCCAAGGCAAAGGCTTTTTCCGTATCTGCAATCGGCGGTGCCGGGCCGGAGACGGGATGGCCTGCGGCCTTTTCGCGCCGCGCTCCGTTCCATCACTCCCGCCGCGGCGCACCGGCAGCGCTTAAGGCTCCGGCCCGCGTCTCCTCCTCTTCATGAAACGCAGAGTGCTCACCGAAGGAGGGCACGAACAGGAATTTCCGGATGGCAAAGATCAGCGCGATGGTGACGATGCCGATGAGATTTTCCAGCGGCGAAGTATGCTCCACCACCATCTGCCGGGCGATGGCGAACAGAAGCACCTCAATGGCGGAGCCGGGCGTATGCTTTGCCAGCATCTTGATAAACTCCACGCCGATGATCAGGTTGAACGCGTGGCCCAAAAACACTGTAAAGCCCTCGTGGGCTTTCGAATCGCCCGCAAGGCTGAACACCTCGCGCACCACCTGTATACCCGCGATAACAATGGCGATGAGCACGATGATGGAAATGGCGATTTCAATAACGCTTGCAAAAAACGCTACCTTGCGCCGTAAATATTCCTTGACACGCACGGCAAATCCTCCTTTTCTGCTGCTCCGTCCCGGCCGCGCTCAGCCAGCCAAAGGCCTGTGGACACACGCTTTGCGGTAAACCGACCAAACGAACAGGCAAACCGCGGCGTTCACCGCCAGAATGATTCCTTCAATGCACCACATGCTCCGCAGCAGCCCCAACTGGGACAGCGCCGCGGGAATATTCGCCGCGGCATGCAGCAGCACCGCCGCGAAATAGTACCAGATGGGAACGCGCCGGGTGACCGCCATCCACACCAGGATGGACAGCGCCATATGCAGCGCCATTGCCGCGATGCGTTCTACACCGGCAGCCCAGAACGCGCCCGCCCCCGCGGCCCCAAGCGCGTCCGTTACCTGCGGCGCGGCGGGCGCGCCCAGCATCACCGCAGCGTTCACGGCGGCGTTCACCCCTGCCAGCAGCGCAGCCTCCACGCCGCCGTGGCCAATGCCGTAGCCTACGCCCAACGCCAGATCCCTGTCTTTTTTGCACAGCAGCGACAGACCCATCAGGCGGCCTGTTTCCTCAAACAGGCCCGCGGCAAGGCAGCCGTAAGCCGTATAGGCCGCCGGATACAGCGTAATAGCCGGAAACAGGGAGAACACCGCCGCGTGGAGCAGCTGCTCCAGCACCAACGCATAGCCGATGAAACAACCGGCGCCCACCAGCGCGGCCATCAAGCCGCGGCCTGTTTTACGTTTGAGGACGGCAAGCGCCGCAACAGGCAGTGCGATGGAAACCAGCACCGTAAAAATGCATCCTGCAATGGATGCGGCTGAGAAGACGGGGGCAGCAGACACAGAGCATCCTCCTTTTCCGGACGTTGACACCGCTTATTGAAACAGAGAACCTGACAGCCGATACCGGAGCGTCCACCCCTTTTTGGCGGCATTCGCCGGGTGGCTTGCACTTTGCCGCGCAAAGATGCATGGCCTTGCCACCGCCAGCTTTTTCCCCGGACTTTTCTTTTTTATCTCTTTGCCTTTTTCGACAGTCTGCGTCCGTCCCTTTTCAAGAAGCGGACGTTTCTCCGGTTTGTTACGGTTTTTTTGCAAAGGGAACGGATGCGATGATGGCGCACCATACGAGCTGATACGCCAGCACCGTGCCCAGAGAAAGGCCCGTAAGGCCCTCGTAAAAGCCCAACGCCACACTGAGCACCGCCCCCAGCGTCACAGCGGCCGTCTGCACAACGCCCGCAAGGCGTTCGCCTGCGGCCGCGCGCGCGGCCGCGCGCATGCCGCCCAGGAAGGACGCGCATGCACCTGTGTGCATCATCACGCCCTCGCTCTCGGGACGGTAGGCAAGCTCGGTCTCCAGGGCGTCCTGCTCATGCTGAGACAGCACCTTGACCGTTCCCTCCGGAATGCCGTAAGTCGCGGCCACCAGCGGCGCGGTAATGTTGAAATCGTCTGCCTGCACCAGCACGCTGATACCGCTCTGCGCCAGACTGTCCAATGTTTCTGCGGCGCGGCGGTCGGGCCGGTAGCTGACGAGGAACATGCCGAACAGCTTGCCCGCCACCGCTAGATAGATGGGAGAGCGCTGGCCGTTCTTCGTATATTTTTTCTCGTAGTCCAAAGAGGGTACTTCAATGTCATGGCGCTTCATCATCTCGCGGCTGCCCAGCAGAACACGGCGGTGCTCGATCCACCCGGTAAAGCCGTAACCGATTTCCACCGAGGCGTTTTCCACGCCGGCCAGCAGCTTCTCGTTGTTGTCCAGCATGCCCATGAACACGCCGCGCAGCGTCTCGCAGCTGGGCGACAGCAGGCTGGCTGCATAAAGGATGGCAATGTCGATGCGCTCTTTTTCAAAGGTTTTGATGCCGTGCAGGCGCACGCTGCCCGCGGGGAACAGCTCCCGCGCGCTCAGCAGCACCGTGTTGGCGCTCCCCAGTGTTTCCACTGCGCTCGGCCCCGGAACCACGGCGCCGCAGCGGGACGTGGCCTGCTGCATCAAGCTGGTGGGCAGCGCGTACACAAGCGTCGCCGCCAGAGGCGCGCTCAGGCTCAAGGCCGCAGCCAGGCCGGAGAGCGCAGATATCACGCCGCCGCCCTTTACGCCTGCGACAACAGCGCACACCAGCGCCGCGCCGCCCAGGCCCCAGCACAGCTTCTGCACCACGGCGTCCGCCGCGCGGGGAGAAAAGCTCTGGCGCAAAAATCCCTTGACCAGCGCTGTAGGACGGTTCAGCAGCAGACGCGGTTCCGGCTCGCCCAAACCGTCGCACAGCCGCTTTGCCAGCTGTTCCTTTTCCAGCAGAAACGCGGCCGCATGCTCCTCGCCGGAGCTTGCCAGCGCAAAATTCGCGCACACAGCGCGGATCTGCAGCCATTTGCCCAGCGCGTTGCCGCACAGCAGCAGCGCCGCCACGGGCGCAAACAGCGTCACGGCCTCCGGATCAAAATTTTTCGCATCAAACAGCAGCGCCGCATTCTGCAGCGCCGCTCCCACCACGGCCAGCGCGGTGAAACTGTCGGACGTAGGCTGGAGCGCAAGGCCCCGCAGGCCTGCCCCCAGCGTGGTGATAGAGCTGAAAGCCGCTACGGCCAACAGAACGAAATTTGTGACAAGATAAGTAAGCGGAGCCGTGTGCGGGTCCAGCACGCCAATGGGCGGCAGCCAGCCCGTGCGGGCCGAGAGGCCCAAATACAACAGGAACAGCGTCAGCACGCCCGTAAGCACGGTGCGCGCCAGGCGTGTCTGGCGCATGGAGGCCAGTTCCTGGGCAACCGCCGGCGCGTCGGACAGGCGGTTGTATTCGCCTATCTCCTCCTCCGGTGCCAGCGCGCCGGAGTTTTTCCTGCGCAGCGGCTCGTATTCGCCCGTGCCGTCGCCGTCCAGCGGGATATCGATGTCCATTGCGCGGGTATCGCGCCGCTTGCGCGCAGCGCCCAGGTCGAATGTGTCGGCTCTGGCAATGGCCCGCGCCAAAAAGGAGGCGGACATAGGTGCGGGCGTGTCCTGCGGGTTTGCCTGGGGCACGTCCAGATCCAGCGTGCTGCCGAAAGTGCGCCCATTGGCTCCGGGCGCGCCCTGCTCCGGCGCATCCGCCCGGCCCGGCACGGGCGCGCCCGGAATGCACTGCTCGGGGCGGATGGCGTCAAATTCCCCGGTATAGCCCTCCTCCAGAGCGGCCTCGTAGTACTCGCCTGCCTCGCCCTGGGCAAACTCATCCTCGAATTCCTCTTCTTCTTTTTTGGCAAACAGCTTCGCCCAGAAGCCGCTCTTTTCTTTTTTACGACGGCCGCTCTCACCCAGCGTAGGGTCGTCGATCACGGCGGTTGCGAAGAAATCGCGGAAACGGTCGTCTACTTCGCCGAACAGATTGTTTCCGGTAACGGGGGCGGCCTGCTCCTGTTCCTGCGCAGGCTGGGAGCCGCGCCGGAGCACCGCCTCCCGCGCCGCGCTCAGCACGGCTTCACCCGCGGCACTGTGCAGCGTATTTTCCGCCTCGCGGCGTGCCTCTTCCATAATGCGCGCGCGTTCCTCCGCCTGCTTTTGCGCCTCGGCCTCGGAATACGCCTTAATGTCCGGCAGCTCCACCGTGGGCACTTCGTCCTCAACAGGCGCGGGCTCCGGTTCAGGCTCCGCCGCGGGTTCCGGCGCTTTCTCGGGAGCGGGCTGGGGAATCTCCGGCAGCGGATCGTTTTTTTCGTGGGCAAACTCAGGCACCGGCAGCAAGATTGGCTCTACCGGAGCGCGCTTTTTTCCGGTCCCGACGCCCAGTTCGGATAAAATGGCGTCCAGGTCCGCATCCGAACTCTGTGCCGGACGGGCTGCCGCGGGCGCGTCCGCCCGCTTCTTCTGCACCTGCTCGAGGATATGGTCGAGCTCTGAAGCTGTGATATGCGGTTTCTGATCGCTCAAATAGAACCCTCCGTTCCGCGCTGGCGCATAATCTCATACAGAATAATGCCGGTGGCGACCGACACGTTGAAACTGTCCACCCCCGTGCCGCCGCCCGCCATGGGCAGACTGAGAACACCGTCGCACAGGGACTTCACCAGCGGCGAAACACCGCTGCCCTCACTGCCCGCCACCAGCGCGATGGGGCCTGTAAGGTTTTGCTGGAAAGCGGGGCGTCCGTCCATGTCCGCGCAATAGACAAATACATTCTGCGCCTTCAGCCTGCGGACAGCCTCGCCGATGTTGGCCACACGCGCCACGGGCAGCCTTGCCGCCGCGCCCGCGCTGCTTTTGAGTACAGTAGGTGTAACAGGTACGCCGCCGCGCCGCGGTATCACCACGCCGTGAGCACCGCACAGCAGCGCCGTGCGGATGATCGCGCCCAGGTTATGGGGATCCTCCACGCCGTCCGCCAGCAGCAAAAAGGGCGGCTCGCCCCGGCGCGCCGCCTCGGCCAGCAAGTCATCCAGCGAGACATAATCCACACTGGCCGCCCACGCCGCAACGCCCTGGTGGCCTTCCGTGCCGCACATGCCGCGCAGCTTGGCCGCGTGCACACGCTTGACCACAGCGCCCGCCTCGCGGGCGATGGCCGTATAATATCCCGCCTGTGCGGCGTTCATGGTATCCTGTACGAACACGGTATCCACGGCCGCACCGCTTTTGAGCAGCTCCGTCACGGCATTTTTGCCGTACACAATTGTGGGATCCTGCTCTGTTTTGTGTTCAAATCTATCGTTTTTCTTCTCTGCCCGTTCCATCCGCAGCCTCCAGAATTTTCAAAAAAGCCCCGCCCGTCCGGTTCCCGCATACTGCGCTCCGCATGCAGCGTGCGCGCAGCCGCGCAGCGGCCTCAACAAAACCGCACTTGCTGCGGTTTTGCGTGTTTCAATGTTCTCAAACCCATGCGCACCAGCGCATCCGCGTGTGCCGGGCACACGCGCAGCCGCGCAAGCGGCGGGTTTGAGGCTATTATAACACAGATACCGCATCTTTGCTATAATTTCCGCCGGATTTCGGGCATTTTCGCCTGAGCCTGACAGCAGCGCGCTTACAAAAGGAACCACAGCAGCACAGCGGCGGCCGTGGCAGCCGCTGCCCACAGCGCGGCGCGCGCGCCCGGTCCCAGCGGCAAAATACTGCGCCGCCACGAAACCAGGCCGGAAACATATTTTTCCGCCGCATCCTGCTGGCACCCCAACTGCACCGCGCGGCTTTCCGGCTTAAAAAACACCAGCACCCGTTCGATGCTCTCGTCCTGCGGCTCCACAATTTCCACCACGCACTTGTTTACGCCTTTCATTCCGGTCCCCCTTTCCCGCCCGCCTACCGCGGGCTTACGGAAAGTTTTGTCTCCGGTGCGCAATTTAAACAATTTCTTCTTTTAAATTTCGGCGTTCACTGTTTAATGGAATTCGTAAAGGTGCATATACATTTTGTAAAAGGTAATTTTTTCCTTATTGAATGTTGAAAACCCTGTTGAAAGTGTTGACAACCCGCCTGTTTTGCCCATTTGCGGGCTTTTTGAGAGAAGTTTTCGACTGTGTTTTCAACACCTTGTTGAAAACTTTCCACAAAACCCCGGGTTTATTCCAAAGTGTCAAGTTGGAATTTTGACGATTTTAAACGGGAAACATTTCCACTTTTCGCCGTTTTTACAAAAAATTCGCGCAAGGTTTACACCTTTACGCACCTTGAAATTTTTGCAAATATACCTGGGAATCGCTTCCATCGCGGGCGGCCTTCCATGCATTTTTCTGCGCTTGCCGCAGGGCGGCGTTTGTGATATCATTCATCTAAACGAGCGTCGAAAGAAAAGCAGCGGAAGGAGCGGTGCGCGCGTGTTCGACAAAACGTTCAAAGCCCTGTCCGACCCCACCCGCCGCCAGATCCTGGAGCTGCTGCGCAGAGGGCCGAAAAGCGCCGGTGAGATATCCGAACAGTTCGGCACCAGCGGAGCCACCATCTCCCACCATCTTTCCGTTCTGAAAGACGCGGGCCTGGTGAGTGACGAAAAGCGCGGCAAGTATATTTTTTACGAGCTGGACACCAGTGTTTTACAGGACATGCTTGCATGGGTGGCCGGTTTTGCAAAGGGAGACGGCGATGAAACAAAGCAATAAAACAGAATGGGCCATCTGGGGCGTGTGCGCCCTGTCGTTTGCCGTGACGCTGGCGCTGCTGCCTCTGCTGCCCGCACGCATCCCCGTCCATTGGAACGTGGACGGGCAGATCGACAGCTGGGCGGCACGCCCGGGAGCGTTTTTCGGCCCGGCCATGGGGCTGGGCCTGAGCCTTTTGATGAAATTTCTGCCCTACATCGACCCGCGCCGCCGCAGCTATGAAAAGTTCGGCCGCGCGTACGATGCGTTCCGGCTGGCGCTGGCGCTGTTCGTGCTTATCCTGCAGGGCGTTACGCTGTACGCTGCGTTTTATCCGGATGGACTGGATGTTTCCCGCATCATTGCCGCCTGTGTGGGCGCGCTGCTGTGCGTAGCGGGCAATTATATGCCCAAGTTCCGGCACAACTATTTCTGCGGTATCCGTACGCCGTGGACGCTGGCCAGCGAAACGTGCTGGCGGCGCACCCACCGCTTTGCGGGGCCGCTGTGGTTCTGGGGCGGTCTGGCGCTGGCGGCGGGCAGCTTTTTCCTCTCCGGCCGCTGGCTGGCCGCGGCCACGGCGGCTCTGGGAGCCGTGCTCGTCGTGCCCGCTTATCTTTATTCGTACTTTATTTATAAAAGCGGCGGTGAAGATTGATTTTGCCGCCGCGATGCGTTATACTATCCTTGGTTAAGTTTGTGACAAGGGCTTGTCCTCTTTCACTGTGGGACCGATACGCGCTGGGCGGGCCAATGCGCTTGGAGCGCCCGCCCAAAACAGGAACGATTTTTTGGAGGGTAATGAATTATGCTGGTAAACGCTACCGAAATGCTGCAGAAAGCCCGCGACGGCCACTACGCCGTAGGCCAGTTCAACATCAACAATCTGGAGTGGACGAAGGCCGCGCTGCAGGCTGCGCAGGAAATGAACAGCCCCATCATTCTCGGCGTGTCCGAAGGCGCGGGCAAATATATGACAGGCTTCAAAACCGTCGCCGCCATGGTCAAGGCCATGATCGACACGCTGGGCATCACCGTGCCCGTGGCGCTGCATCTGGACCACGGCTCCTACGAGGGCGCCAAGGCCTGTGTTGAGGCCGGGTTCTCCTCCATCATGTTCGACGGCAGCCACTACGCCATCGACGAAAACGTGGCCAAGACCACCGAGCTGGTGGCTCTGGCTCACGAGAACGGCCTTTCCATCGAGGCCGAGGTCGGTAGCATCGGCGGTGAAGAGGACGGTGTTGTGGGCATGGGCGAGATTGCGGACGCCGCCGAGTGTGCGCGCATCGCTTCCCTGGGCATCGACTTCCTGGCCGCAGGCATCGGCAACATCCACGGTGTGTACCCGTCCAACTGGAAAGGCCTGGACTTCGACGCGCTGGAGAAGATTCACAACGCGACGGATCACATTCCCCTTGTGCTGCACGGCGGCACCGGCATCCCCGACGATATGATCAAAAAGGCCATCAGCCTGGGTGTTTCCAAGATCAATGTGAACACCGAATGCCAGCTCGCCTTCGCCAAGGCCACCCGTGAATACATCGAGGCCGGAAAGGACCAGCAGGGCAAGGGCTTTGATCCGCGCAAGCTGCTTGCGCCGGGCGCCGAGGCCATCAAGAACACCGTCAAGGAAAAAATGGAGTTGTTCGGCTCTGTGGGCAAGGCGTAAGCGCTGCCCACAGGCGTTCAGTACCTTTCAAAGCAACGGCAAAGCCCCCGGATTTCCCGCAATGGGAAAGCCCGGGGGCTTTTTCTGCACACCGGCGTATCTGCGTGCGGCGCCCCGCCAAAGCGCAAAAAAGCGGCGGCCCCATACGGAACCGCCGCCTGTGCCGGACATCCGGCTTATTTCGTCTGTACGCCGCCGATGAAGATTTTTTCCGGGTGCAGCGTCTCGTCCAGCACCAGTATGTCAGCGCGCTTGCCGGCGGTGATGCTGCCCAGCTCATCAAACAGGCCCACAGCCTGCGCCGGGTTGATGGTAGCCGCGCGCAGCGCCGCGTCCAGGGGCACGCCGAAGCTGACGGCGCGGCGGAAGCATTCGGCCAGGCAGGTAGCGCTGCCCGCGATGGTGCCGTCCTCCAGCGTGGCCTTGCCGTCCGTCATATACACAGTCTGGCCGCCCAGCGAATACACGCCGTTGGGCATGCCCGCGGCGCGCATGGAATCGCTGATGAGACACACGCGCTCGGCGCCGAACCAGCGGAACACACTGCGCACCACAGCCGGATGCAGGTGGATGCCGTCGGAGATCATCTCCACATGGGCCGCGTCATCGCTGGCCGCGCCCACGACGCCCGGGTCGCGGTGGTTGAACGGCGGCATGGCGTTGAACAGGTGCGTCACATGGGATGCGCCCGCGGCAAAGGCCGCCTTGGCCTGGTCGTAATTGGCCGTGGTGTGCGCAATGGACACCACGCATTTTTTGCTGGCCCGCTCGATGAAAGGCACCGCACCCGGCAGCTCCGGCGCAACGTCGATGAGCTTGATGGCGCCGCCGGACAGCTCATACAGGCGGTCAAACATCTCGATCTCCGGGTCCACAATGTATTTTTCCGCCTGAGCGCCCTTTTTCGCCTTGTTGAAGAAGGGCCCCTCCATATTGATGCCGCGCAGCACGGCGCCGCCGGTCTCTTTGTTGATGTAGGGCTTCGCAATGTTGAAGATATTGGTGAGGATGGGCTCGTCGAAAGCCATCGTGGTGCCGCAGAAGGCCGTTACGCCCTCGCCGCCCAGATAGGCGGACATTGTTTCGATGTGCTCCGCGCCCGCGTCGCAAAAATCAGAGCCTTTGGAGCCGTGGATGTGGATATCCACAAAACCCGGGGTGACGTATTTGCCGGAAACGTCCACTGCGTCGGGGCCGTCCAGCGTGCCGGGGGCAGCCACCTGAGCGATCTTTCCGTCCGCGATCTCCACGTCCGCCAGCACAAAGCGCGCGTCTTCGGTGAAAACAAGGCCGTTTTTCAGGATCATATTGATACACTCCTTTGATTGATTGTATGGTCTTGCGCGCCGGGTGGGGCGCGCGGATTTCCCTGCTTTCATTATAACGTTTTTTTCGGCGCGCAAAAGTTTTTTTTGCAAAAAAAGCGCTTTGTGCCAAGATTGCATATGATACGGCAAAACGCGCAAAGGCCGCCCGGTGCCGGGCGGCCTTTGCAGGCGGGGCGGCGGCGCGGCCCGGCAGGGCCGCGCCGCTTCCGCGGAAAAGGGGGAAACGGGCTCACACCTTCCGGCCTACGGGGATGGTGCCGCAGCAGTTCCAGGTGTAGTCCATGGGGTGGGCGATGATACGCACACGGAAGGTGCGCCCTGTGCACATGCCGTTGTTGCAGCCGCATGCGTCCGGGTCTTCCGGCAGAACAAAGGGCACGCACATCACATGTACGTCGCGGCAGCCTGAGCCGGTGTGGGCGGGGATCGTCAGTACCTTGAAGCCGCGGGAAGCCTCGATGCCGTCATCCATCAGCTCTGTTACAATAATGCCGACGGAGGTGCGGCGGTGCGGGCAGATGTCGTGCAGTACGAAGTCCACCTGAAGGATACGGCCCAGATCCGTCATGATGATGTCCCCGGCATCGACGAATATGGAATCCTGACAGGGGTCGGCGTGGACGTCGATGGGTTCCGGGCACTCCGGCACGATGATGGAACCGCAGTCTACCGTTACAAAGGGGGACGGGAATTCTACGACAGAGCCTTCATCGTCGGTGAGCTGGATGGAATCGTTCACTTCGATATGCCCGCCTGAGCCGGACATATGGCGCACCGTGAACATCAGCTCCGCAGTCTCCTCTTCACTGTCCGCCAGTTCGGAGATATACCAGTGGATGATCTGCGAACTCTCCAGCTCCGCTTTGCCGATGAGCGGCGGCTCGAAGCCGATGATGGCAAATTCTGTGCTGATGATATCCTCAATGTGAATATTCGTCGCGCCCGGCCCGGCGATGGTATCGGCCAGATCGTGGAATGCACGCTCCAATTCCTCTTCATTTGGGGTGGTAATGACGTGTTCGTCCACAGGTTCGCTGGCCCAGCTGCGCAGTGTTTCCTCGTTCAGGCCTGTGCGGCCCACCAGGCCGATGCAGTAGATCTCCACATCGTCGTCGCGCAGCGCGGCGGCTATCGGCGCCGGGTCCGGCCCGACGGTCGTCTCGCCGTCGGTGAAAATGACCAGCACTTTTTTGCGCATGGTAGCGCCGAACAGTGTTCCCGCCTGAGTGAACGCATCGGCGTGGTTGGTATTACCCTGCGCCTGCAGCGCGTCTACCGCCTGCTTCAGCACTTCCACATCCTCGGTGAGCGGCACGTCTATGCTTGCCGTGCCCGCAAAGCTTACGATGCCGATACGGTTGCCGTTGGCTAGCCTTCCCATGCGTCCGCCAGTGCGTTTCATGACGATGTCGATAAACTCCTTGGCCCCCGCTTTCAAATGCATCATCGGGGTGCCCGTCATGCTGCCGGAACGGTCCAAAACAAGCGCGATATCCACGGGATTGTTGACGACGTCCGGCTGCGCCGTAACGCTGAGCGTTACGTTCAGAATGCCGTCGCAGTCGATCCTCTCTTCGCTGAGGATTTTGTCTACATGTGTGATACCCATACTGATTTCCTTTCATCAGCGGCCGGGCCTGCACCCGCTCGCCGCGTTTTTTCGGGGCGCACCCGGCACGGCTTTTCCACCCGCGCCCCGTGTGCCCCATTGGCTTCTGCGCTATCGTATGCGTCCGATGGGGACGTTGTGCCGCCGGACAGGGATACCGCATTCGGATGGGGTTCCCATTTTTCCCGCCGCAGTGGATTTTGCGGGCGCAAAACGCGCGCATCGTCGTTTTCCAGACGGGTTTATGATATAATAGACGCAGCAGCCAAAATTTCTGCCTGCTGCTGCGGCGCGCCGGGCAGGGCTTGTGAGGGAATGGGAATGCAGTTAAAAGATATTAAAAAAGAGGGGATTTTTACCACCTTATATTATGAGTTGACCTGGAAGATCGGCTGGGAGCAGCTGCTCTCCATTCTGGATGTTGTGATCCGCACCGATTTTCAAGAAAAGGGATTCCAATCCCTTGCGGTGGGTATGATCGCCGGAACAACTCCACAGGATGTCACCAGGGACGTTTTGGCAAACGGCGGCGACATCAGACGGTCTGCTTTTGCCAAAGGGGAATCCGGTTATGCAGTGTTGACCGGCTATTCGCATCTCATGAAAGTTACAATGCGGATCATCGTCTGGAACCAGAGCGACCGCTTTATACTTCAATTGGCCGACGACCGGGCAATCGACAAGGATGGCAAGCACTCCTATGATAAATATGCCGACAGCATTGAAATTCTGGCGCATATTGATTATGCTAAAAAACAGCCTGCGGCTGTTTTTTAGGACATGCGGACCGTCCCCGGCCCGCGGCCATCCGGATAAGTTTTTGTTGCGGAGCAATAAAAACAGGGATAATGATAACGTCGCAGCCAACGCTTTGGGCGGAACAAGCCGCCAGCTGCTTTGAAAAGCCTGTTTGTGTGCATTGTATGGAAAGGGGAACATCATGAAAAACGATATCGACGATCTGCTGAACAGCGTGTTCGGTTCGCGCACACTGCGCACCGGCGGGCAGGCGGCAGGCCGGGAGAAGCCGGAAACGCCACGTCTGACGCTGGAGCCTGAACCGAAACAGCCGTCCCCGCGCGGCCGGAGCCCTCAGCGCCGCACCGCGCCGGGACGGCCCGCGGCACCCTCCCGCGGCGCCTCGCGGGAGGACGCGCGCCCCAAGGTGGACGTACCAGTCATTGACTTTGACGCCATCGGAAAGCAGCCCCCCGGGACAGATCTCCACGCCGCGCCGGACTTTGCCGCCATAGAACGCCGGGCTGCAAACGCCGCGCGGGAGCTGCAGGCTCTGGAGCGCGCAGCTCCACGCACGGGCGCGGCGCTGGACGAGGCCATCGCGCGCCAGCGAAAGGAGATCGAGGCCCTGAACCGCAGCGCGCTGGAGGACATCCACCGCATCGGGCGTGAGCTGGAGACTCCTGAAGTGCGCGGCCTTTCCGGCGGGTCCGCACAAGAGGCGGCCGCGGCTCCCCTGCCCAACCACGCCGCCCCGCGGGGCAAGGCGGGGCTGGAGGGCTTCGACGGGTTGGCCGAAGCGCTGGGCGGAACCGTACTGGGTCAGCCGGATTATCTTCAAAAGCTGGTCATCGCGCTCAAGCGGCCGTATGTGATGGGCCACGAGGGTGAAAGCGCGCGCAACGCTTTCCTCGTCACCGGTCCGGCGGACACAGGCAAGCATCTGAGTCTGTGTGCCGCCGCAGAGGAACTGGCCCGGCGCGGCGTGTTCGTCAGCGGGGATATCTCCTGGATGGATCTGTCGCTGTACCCAACCGCCGCAGAGGAAAAGCTTTTTTTGCAGGATCTGTATATGGCGCTGGCCGCCAAGGGCGACATCGTAGTGTTCGAACACTACGAGCGCTGCCAGCCTGCGTTCCTGACGGTCCTGTCCAATCTGGTGCAGCGGGGCAAAAGCCCGCTGTCCGGGCGCTACGTATTGCAGAACGGCCGTCTGGTGGACGCGGGCAACGCCCTTGTCACCGACGCCGTGGGCGCGCTCACGCCACGGGGCAAATACCTTGTGCTGCTCAGCGAGGCCCCCGTTGCCAAGCTGGCGGACAGCTTCGGCGCGCCCTTCGTTTCGGCGCTGGGAGATATCTGTGAGACGGCCGCCCTCACGCCCGAAAGCTTGTCCGCTGTGGCGAAAGCGGAATTTGACAAGCTGGCTGCCCGCGCGCAAAAGGCGCTGGGCTTCACCGTCACAGCCGGGGATGCGGCACTGCTCCTCGCCGCCGAAAGCAGCGGACGCGCCAAGGGCGCGCAGGGCGTGCTGGCATTCTGGGACCGCGCCTACCGCGCGCTGGCCCAGTACCGGCTGGAACACGACGACGCACCCAAAGCCGCCGCGCTGGGCGCAGCGGACGGCCGCCTGACTGCAGATTTCGGCGCAGGCCCGGCGGATCTGCTCTCCCTGCTTCCTGAAGCTTACCAAGGCGAGGTGGAAGCTGTAAAGGCAGAATTGGACGGCATCGTAGGCCTTGCAGCCGTAAAGGAATACGTACTCAGTTTGGAGGACAATTTTGCCGTGCAGGCGCGGCGCAAAGCCGCCGGCCTCAAGACGGCCAGCGTTTCCATGCATATGATCTTCACCGGGAACCCCGGCACAGGCAAAACGACCATTGCCCGGCTGGTGAGCCGTTACCTGAAGGCCATCGGGGTGCTGAGCGGCGGGCAGCTGGTGGAAGTGACACGCGCCGACCTTGTGGGCCGTTATGTGGGCCACACCGCACCGCTCACCACACAGGTGCTCAAATCCGCCGTGGGCGGCGTGCTGTTCATCGACGAAGCATACAGCCTGTACCGCGGAAAAGACGACAGCTTCGGGCTGGAGGCCATTGATACGCTGGTCAAAGGTATGGAGGACCACCGGGACGATCTCATCGTTATCCTGGCCGGCTATTCCAAAGAGATGGCCGAATTTTTGACGGCCAACAGCGGCCTGAAAAGCCGTTTTCCAAACATCATTGAATTCCCCGATTATACCGGCGAAGAGCTGCTGGCCATTGCAAAGCTGCAGGCGGGCGGCAAGGGGTATACGCTGGACGAGCGCTGCGACGCAAATCTGCTGGCCTATTTCAACGCCGTGCAGCTCACCCGCGCGCGGGACGCAGGCAACGGGCGGCTGGCCCGCAACAAAGTGGAGGAGGCCATCCTCAACCAGTCCCGCCGCCTTGTGGCCCAGCCCGAAGCAGACCTGTGCCTGCTGCTGCCCGAGGATTTCCAGTTGGACGACGTGGGCGGAGTATAAACAGCCTTCCGCAGGTCTGCCTGCGTTTTTATAGATATCTGACAAGCAAAGGAGATGTTCACTATGCGAAAATATCAGGCTCTTTTTTTTCGCAATAAGACCAGGAGGGTCCTGCAATGCTGACCCTTCGCATCAAGGGAGGCTGTCATGATAAAATTGACGCAGATAGACGAAACAAATTTTCTGGAATGCTTTGCGCTACGGCTGGACAATGGGCAGGAGCGCTTTGTCTCATCCCCCATCCGCAGTCTGGCACAGGCTTATGTGTACCGGGACCAGTGTATGCCCTTCGGCATTTACGCCGGGGACAAGATGATCGGATACGTCATGGTTATTTACGACCGTGAGGAACAGACCTACAATATCTGGCATTTCATGATCGACGCGGCGCACCAGCGAAAGGGGTACGGCAAAGCTGCTTTGGCGCAGGTGATCCGATATATCAAAACAAAGCCGTTTGGGCCGTCCGGCACGGTGCTGCTCACCTACAGCCCGGAAAACCAGGCAGCGTACGCCCTGTATACAGATTTTGGCTTTTGCCCAACGGGACGGTGCGACGGAAAGGAACAGGAGCTTTGCCTGAAGCTCGCCCCGGCGCGGCCGAATACGGAGATAAAAGTATAATACGCCAACAGAAAACGCGCCCCGCAGGCCGGATATATTTCGGATGCGGGCGCGTTTTTATTGTAGAGAAACCACCGGTTTTGCATATGCGTGCAAAGCCCTGTATTACCGGCATGCGCGCCCGGTGGCACAAGTACGGTCCGCCAGCCGCAAAAATTTTACTGCCGGCTGCCCGCAAGCGGGCTTATTCCAGCATCGTCAGATGTTTTCCCGCTCTGTTTTCCTCCATCCGGTTTTGATGTGCTCCACGATTTTTACCGCATCCTTTCCTGCGATATTTTGGCGCAGCCGCAATGTGATATTTGCAAATCCAGCTCGTATGCGATAACGCATTTACATCATTCAGCTGAATCGGATAAGCAGAAGCAGGCGCTTTCGCACCGGCTCGCCTGTTATGGCCTGTGCTGCGGTATGAGCCAGCAGCTTGTCTGCAATCGGGTCTGGACTTGTAGCTTTCCTTCCTATTGTGTATCCTCCCTTTTTGCCTTCGACCGTACCAGAAGACTGCTGCAGAAATTAAAAAAGAGCACTTCTCAGATGAACTCTAAGAAGTGCTCTCATAGCATTGCTAAACCTGTAGCTTATTCGTTTGAACTCCGTCATTCTTCATAACGATGCATTATTCTTCAACAATTTGCTGTCAAAATGCTGTCATCCACAGTTTGACAGCACAGAGCTCCGCAGCATATAGGGCAACACCGCACAATTCACGGCTGATGCCTAAGCGTCGTCTCGCTTGCAGATTTTCCGACAACTGTCACAAAAATCTGTCGGCGCGGTTCGACACTTGGAATTGTGCGGTGTTGCCATAGTTGTTTTCCATTGCGAATTCAACTATAGATTATGGTTTTATCAGTCGATGGGTTTCATCGTTGGGAATAAAATTTTGCTCTCTCCATCCCGCCCCATGCCGCTCCGTAGTGCGCAAAATCCGCATAATTGCTGGGTTTTTGAAACTATTTATCATTCGTCCTGTGTCCTATTTGACCGTCCGCTTCACTCGAAAAGTTGTATAAAAATTGTAGTTGTTTGTAGGCATATTTTTTTGTGAAAAAGTGTGTCAGCTCCAAAATGTCAAAAATTGGATAAATTTTCCATGAAAAGGACTGGCACATTGTAGAGCCATGAAGAACATCCCTGATACTGTTTCTTTATCGCTTTTAGCCTATATTATAAGGTATCAATGCTAAAACTGCGGAAACCAGCAATGCACAAACTGCTTATTTGCAGCTCATACAAATATGAGTATACCCCCATCAGTTATTCAAGTCAACATTTTTCAGCGAACTACTTGTCTGCATAAAAAACTAGGAGGTTCACTATGCCAGAATACCAACTTCAAATCAAACAAGTGGTAGATTACCCACGATGCCGGATTTATCGTGAGTTCATCCACAAACTGATCAACGACCGGAGCATCCGCATAAACGGAGGCTCCGGCCTTTTTCATTTTACTGTACTTTGCAGCTATGCAAACTTCCGCACCTCATATCGCCGTATTGACGGGATCAGTTACACAGTCTCCCCCGGCGAATGGGTCTGCACCGTCAAGGAACTGTCTTGCTGGTTCCGCACCCGCTTTCATCGGCAGGCGCTGTCCATGCTGGATACCCTTCAGAAGCAGCACTTGATTTCCTATACACTGCTGGGCCGTGGCAATGTAGTCAAATATAAAATCCTCCACTGGGCCCGCCACAATTCCGCACTGGAGTACAATGCCCCTTGCCAAAAGGATACCGGTTTTTTCTTCCTGCCAGTCTCTGTTGCCCTGGAACTGGTCAGCTCTGCCCGCTGCTCTGAAATGGACATCGTTCTGGATCTGTGGGTATCCGCTGTCTACAACGATACGCAGGTGCAGGGGTCAGAGGTCGGTCCGGTAGCCTACTTTCGCAATGGTACAGGAAACCCGTTGGTCAGTTATACCGAACTCTCCTGCCGCTGGGGGCTGTCACGCGCTACCGTATGCCGGATACTGAAAAAGCTGGACGGTCTTGGGTATATCTCTATCATGTCGTTTCCCGGCCGGCATGGAAGCGTGATCTACCTGCAGAACTACCTGTCCACCATGTTTGAGATTTCCGATGTTTTAATCGACAAGGAGGAAGTTGCCATGACCTTAAACATTCATCTGGAGCTTCCGGAAACTGCTGAAACCGAAGAGAGCCATTCTATCTCTGAGCATGAGGTCATTGTTTCGGATGCACTTTCCAGCGTTTCAAAATCGCACATTGAAACGATACTCCGCAAGATGGCTGACATCCTATCTACGCAAGGGATTTCCTGCTTTTCTTGCCCACTCTCCCGCTATAAGTTATATCCCTTATCGGACGACTGCTGGGAAGAGTTGATTCCGCGTGCGCGAGGGAAATCTACAGTCCACTTTGGTCTGACCATCCTCTGCGGCACAAACACTTCAATCGCCACTTTTGAACTTACACTCACTCCCTCTGAGGAGCACGAAAATAGGAGGAACCTGAAATGAGAAAATTTGTTGAACCTGATGTTGCTGATAATCCC
>OGXS01000422.1_pt1 | contig 41188 bp, 38 predicted proteins | sample 1576371 | NCBI WGS metagenome assembly OGXS01 (sample SAMEA3541475, study PRJEB24748) | human gut metagenome | biome: human gut; feature: human-associated habitat; material: faeces | place: China | collected 2012
TGTGTCCGGGACCGGTACGTACAGAATTCTTTGACCGGGCCGGTACGCTTGCGGCAAGTGAAAAAGAAGCACTCTGTGCCGAACCGGAAGCGGTGGTGACACAGGCACTTACAGACAGTGTGCGTGGAAGACGCGTTTCGGTATATGGAGCAGCAATGAAAGGTTCCAGAATCCTTTCCAAGATCCTTCCGGATCGCCTGCTTGTATGGGGGATGATGAAGATCAACCATGCGGATAGATAAAGGCATATACGGAATGTCTATGAGCTTGGGAAAATGTTTTTTCATGATAGAAAAAGACGATTACAGAAAAATTATAAATAGAAAACAAAAAGGACAGACAATATGAGAACAGAAAAAGGACAGCCGGGATATGTAAAGGCAAGAAAACAGAAATATCTTCTGGGAGCGGTCGTAGAATTTGCAATTGTGATCGCAATCTTTGTAACCGGATATATTCAGACAGGATCCAGACTGAATCTGCTTACCGTTGTGGCAGTAGTCGGATGCCTTCCGGCAGCAAAGATGCTGGTTGAATTTATCACAATGGCACCTTACGAGAGTATCGAAGAAGCAAAATATCAGGAACTGGAGGAAAAAGCACCTCTGATACTGAAGGCATATGATATGATCATTACCAGTTCACAGAAGATCATGCCGCTGGATGCTGTGGTAGTATCCGGACACATTGTCTGCGGATATGCCAGCAATCCGAAGACCGATGAGACAGCACTTGCCCGTCATATCAAAGACATTTTGAAAGACAATCATTATGATAAGATGACGGTGAAGATTTTCCATGATTATACTGCATTTTTAGCGCGTGCGGAGGGCATGAATAATATGGCAGAAGTAGAACAGAAAGAATCTTTACGGAGAGAAAAAAAGATCCGGAAGATCATCTTAAACATTTCCATGTAGAAGATTAGCGGGAGTTAGAAGAGTATATGAAAGAACTGATCATTCATGACAATGAGGCGGGACAGCGCCTGGATAAGCTGTTGCGCAAATATTTGAACGAAGCGCCTGGAAGCTTTATTTATAAAATGCTGCGTAAAAAGAATATTGTGCTGAACGGAAAGAAAGCGACCGGAAATGAACATCTGAGAAAGGGAGACAGTGTGAAACTGTTCCTGGCGGATGATACAATTGCCAAATTCCAGGCGGCGGGAAAGACAGTAGAAGAAAACATAAAGAATACGGTAAAGCTGGATGTGATCTATGAAGATCAGAATGTAATATTTATTAACAAGCCGTCGGGGATGTTGTCGCAGAAAGCGAAGGAGACAGATGTATCAGTGGTAGAGAATGTGACAGCATATCTTTTGGAATCCGGACAGCTGACAAAGGAGAATCTTCAGACTTTCCGCCCGTCCATCTGCAACCGTCTTGACCGGAATACCAGCGGGTTGATCGTTGCGGGAAAGAGTCTTGCAGGCCTGCAGCAAATGGGAGAATTATTCAAAGAACGTACGCTGAAAAAGTATTATCTCTGTATCGTAAAAGGCAGGATCACGGAACCGGCACATATCAGTGGATATCTTGTAAAAGATGAGAAGACGAACCGCGTCAGTTTTTCAAATGGAACTTCTTCAAAAGAGGCGAATGGCCTGCCGATCGAGACGGAATATCTTCCAATCGCATGGAATCAGGAGATGACGCTTCTGAAAGTACATCTGATCACTGGACGTACCCATCAGATTCGTGCACATCTGGCAGGCACCGGACATCCGCTTCTCGGAGATTATAAATATGGTTCTAAGAAATGGAATGACCGTTATAAAAAAGAATGGAAGATTAAAGACCAGGTATTGCATGCCTATCAGCTTACAAAGCCCGGTATGAAAAAAGAACTGGAGAATCTTTCTGAAAAGACATTTTACGCAAAAGTTCCGGAGACATTCTGGAAACTGATAAAGGAGACGGCATGGGAACATGGAACTCAAGAGGCCTTAGAGGTTCTACATTAGAAGATATGGTGAATCGTACCAATGAGTGGTATCTGGAAAAGAATCTGGCACTTATGCAGAAGATCCCGACCCCGATCACGCCGGTACGTATGGATAAAGAACACAGACAGATCACGCTGGCTTATTTTGATCAGCGCAGTACGATCGATTATATCGGTGCAGTGCAGGGGATTCCGGTGTGTTTTGATGCGAAGGAATGTGTGGCAGAGACATTTCCGCTTCAGAATATTCATGAACATCAGGTGGAATTTATGAAGAATTTTGAAAAGCAGCAGGGGGTTGCATTTGTCCTGATTTATTATTCATCTAGAAATATCTTATATTATATGCGTTTTGAGGAACTGTACAGGTTCTGGATGCGTGCACAGAACGGAGGAAGAAAAAGCTTCCGTTTTGATGAACTGGACGAACGGTTTTTTATGAAATTCTTCCATGGATGTTATGTTCCATACCTGGATGCCTTGAATCTCGATCTGGAACTTCGTGATGAACTTGACAAAACGGATGAAACTGCGTATAATGCAAAGTGATTTTTTAACATGGTAGCACACTAAAGTGCTGGAAGAAAAATATTACTACCTGGAGGACATATGAAGAAAAAATTACACACTCCGGAAGGAGTACGGGATATATACAACGTAGAATGCGGAAAAAAACTTGCGTTGGAAAGCAGATTGAAAAAAGTATTTCATTTATATGGATATCATGATATCCAGACTCCAACGATTGAATATTTTGATGTGTTCCGCGAGGAGATTGGAACGACACCGGCCAACGATCTGTATAAATTTTTTGACAAAGATGGCAATACACTTGTCTTAAGACCCGATATTACCCCGTCTATTGCAAGAGCATCGGCAACTTTATTTAAAGATGAAAATCTTCCGATCCGTCTGTGTTATACAGGCAATACATTTGTGAACCATTCCAGTTATCAGGGACGCTTAAGAGAGACGACGCAGATGGGAGCAGAATTTGTCGGGGATGATTCGGTAGAGGCAGATGCAGAGATGCTTGCCCTGGTGATTGAATCTATGTTGACGATCGGGCTGAAAGAATTCCAGCTCTGTGTTGGTAATGTTGATTTCTTCCAGAGTCTGATCGAAGACGCAAGTCTGGATGAAGAGGCGGAAGAAAGGGTAAGAGAACTGATCGGTAACCGCAATTACTTCGGTGTAGAAGAATTTCTGGACAGTATTCAGGCAAAGAGAAGCTCCAAAGAAGCATTTTCAGCATTGAATGAACTGATCGGAGGAATTGATATCCTGGAAAAAGCGGAAAACCTTGCGCCGAACTCCAAAGGTGTGATGGCAATCAGACGTCTGGAGAAGATATACCACATCCTGCGCTATTACGGAGTGGAAAAATTTGTCACTTTTGACCTGAGCATGACAGGAACCTATGGATACTATACAGGAATCGTGTTCCGTGGTTATACTTACGGAACCGGGGATGCAGTTGTAAAGGGTGGACGTTATGACCATCTGATTGAAAAGTTCGGTAAGAAATCACCATCTATCGGTTTTGCGATTGTAATTGATGAACTGGTGAGTGCACTGACCCGTCAGAAGATCCGCATCGTATATCCAAGAAAGAATACGATCATCATATATGCGGAAGGAAGACAGCTTGAAGCAATCCGCCTTGCGAAGGATTTCCGTAGAAAAGCCAAGAATGCAGAACTTCTGAAGAAGGATGAAAACAGTGGATTGGAAGATTATATCCGTTACGGAAATGATTATTATGCCGGAAGTCTGGTATATATCGAGGAGACCGGAGAAGTAACGATGGTCAATCTCGTTACCGGAGAGCAGAAGATCGTGAATAGTACAGATAGGAGTTAGACATTATGAGATACCTGACATTTGCCCTGGGAAAAGGACGTCTGGCAAAACAGACATTAGAATTATTTGAGAAAATCGGGATTACCTGTGAAGAGATGAAAAATAAAGATTCCAGGAAGCTGATTTTCACCAATGAAGAATTGAAACTCCGTTTCTTTCTTGCAAAAGGACCGGATGTTCCGACATATGTAGAATATGGCGCAGCGGATATCGGAGTCGTTGGGAAAGATACAATCCTGGAAGAAGGACGTAAGGTACATGAAGTACTGGATCTTGGATATGGAAAATGTAAGATGTGTGTATGCGGATACAAAGATGCCGCACCACTTCTGCAGCATCATGAACTGATCCGGGTAGCAACAAAATATCCGAATATTGCAAAAGATTATTTCTATAACACGAAGCATCAGACTGTAGAGATCATTAAGTTAAATGGTTCCATTGAACTTGCACCGATCGTCGGACTGTCCGAAGTGATCGTGGATATTGTAGAGACAGGGTCAACCCTCCGTGAAAATGGTCTGGAAGTGTTGGAGGAAGTATGTCCGTTGTCTGCTAGGATGATCGTGAACCCGGTCAGTATGCGTATGGAAAGCGCAAGGATCAAAGACCTGCTGACAAGACTGCGGGAGCAGGTATAATACTGTACAGACAGAAAGAAAATAAAATGAGAGGATGGCGGTTAAGGCTATGAGAATACAGCGTTTGACAAAAGATGCAAAAGAGAACTTACTGGAGGATCTTCTGAAGAGAAGCCCGAATAATTACGGTCAGTATGAACAGGGAGTTCAGGAAATCCTCGCTCATGTAAAAGAAGAAAAGGATCAGGCAGTATTTGCATATACGAAGAAATTTGATCATGCAGATATCACTGCAGACAATATTAAGGTTACAGAAGAGGAGATCGAAGAGGCATATAAAGAAGTAGATCCAAAACTGGTGGAGATCATCCGCAAAGCTCTTCTGAACATCCGTACGTATCATGAAAAACAGAGACAGTACAGCTGGTTCGACAGCAAACCGGACGGAACAATCCTGGGACAGAAAGTCACACCACTTCACAGAGTCGGTGTATATGTGCCGGGCGGGAAAGCGGTATATCCATCTTCTGTATTGATGAACATTGTACCTGCAAAGGTAGCCGGAGTTGATGAGATCGTGATGGTCACACCGCCCGGAAAAGATGGAAAAGTGACACCAAACACGCTGGTTGCAGCACATGAAGCCGGCGCGGATGTCATCTATAAAGTCGGCGGGGCGCAGGCGATTGCTGCTCTGGCATACGGAACAGAGAGCATTCCAAAAGTCGACAAGATCGTAGGACCTGGAAATATATATGTTGCTCTGGCGAAAAAAGCAGTTTATGGTTATGTAAGCATTGATGCAATTGCCGGACCAAGCGAGATTCTTGTTATTGCAGATGAGACGGCAAATCCAAGATTTGTGGCAGCAGATCTTCTTTCACAGGCAGAGCATGATGAACTTGCATCTGCAATTCTAGTCACAACATCTGAAGAACTTGCCCGGAAAGTATCGGATGAAGTGGATGGTTTCTTAAAAGAACTTTCCAGAAGTGAGATCATCCGGAAATCACTGGACAACTACGGTTATATCCTGGTCGCAGATACGATGGATGATGTGATTGATATTGCAAATGAGATCGCATCCGAACATCTGGAGATCCAGACAAAGAATCCATATGATGTGATGACAAAAGTAAGGAATGCCGGTGCCATCTTTATCGGGGAATACGCAAGTGAACCACTGGGAGATTATTTTGCAGGACCGAACCATGTTCTTCCAACCAATGGTACAGCAAAATTTTTCTCACCGCTTTCTGTGGATGATTTCATTAAAAAATCAAGTATCATCGGATATTCGGAAGAAGCATTACGCGATATACATAAAGATATTGAAGCATTTGCCGAGGCAGAGCAGCTGACGGCACATGCCAATTCTATCAAAGTCCGTTTTGAGGGCAAAGAGTAGAAGACAGCAGAAAAATAAGGAGGCGAGGAGCTATGAACAGAACAGTCACCAGGACAAGAACGACAAAGGAGACGGATATTACGGTAACTCTGAACCTGGATGGAACCGGAAAGACGGAGATTGATACAGGAATCGGTTTTTTTGACCATATGTTAAATGCATTTGCACGTCACGGATTTTTTGATCTTGATGTGGAAGTTGAGGGAGATCTCTATGTAGACTGCCATCATACGATCGAAGATGTCGGAATCGTACTTGGAGAAGCGATCAAACAGGCCGTTGGAGATAAGAAAGGGATCAAACGTTATGGATCATTTATGCTTCCAATGGATGAGACATTAATGTTATGTGCGATCGATCTGTCTGGAAGACCATATTTTGTGATGGATTGTGATTTTACGGTTGATCGCGTTGGAGAATTTGACACAGAGATGGTAAGAGAATTCTTTTATGCAGTATCTTACGGCAGCATGATGAATCTTCATTTGAAGAAATTACATGGAGAGAATAATCATCATATGATCGAAGCGGCATTTAAAGCATTTGCAAAAGCTTTGGATGAAGCAACCAGCATGGATCCAAGGATCACAGATGTACTTTCCACGAAAGGAGCCTTATAAGATGAGTAATGAGGCAAAACCATTAAACAGCAAGATGAGTTTTGATGAATTCAAATTAAACAGCGATGGAATGTTAACCGTTGTTGTACAGGATCATAAGACAAATGAAGTTTTGATGGTCGCATATATGACAAAAGAAGCATATGATAAGACGATCGAGACAGGGATTATGACTTATTACAGCCGAAGCCGTGATGAATTATGGATCAAAGGGGAGACATCCGGACATTATCAGTATGTCAAAGATTTATATATTGACTGCGACAGAGACACCTTGCTTGCTAAGGTAAAACAGATCGGGGCTGCCTGCCATACAGGAAATTATTCTTGCTTCTACACAGATTTATTAGAAAAAGAAGATTAAGAACGTAATCTTTGTGAGAAAATATTTGTGTTTCTAAGTTCGATTTGGTATAATCGACTTTATAAGATAAGGAGGCAAGATTATGACAGCATTTTTATCAGAATTAGTCTCTTATGTATTGAAGTTTGCGATTCTTTTTGCATGCTCTGCGGCAGGAATTTATTTCGGAGTCGGTCGTGCGAAGGCAAAGAAGAAAGAATCATAAGATCATACATGATTAGGAGAAGATCATTTAGCTGCATGAGAATACAGGCTCATGCAGCTAAAAAGCCGTAAAGGCAAGGTCTTCTTAAATATAATGAAACGACACTAGGAGGATGAAACGTTGAGAGCATATGGAGTCAACGAACTCAGGAAGATGTATCTTGAGTTTTTCGAAAGTAAAGGACATTTAGCATTAAAGAGTTTTTCACTCGTGCCAAAGAATGATAACAGTTTATTACTGATCAACGCTGGTATGGCACCACTGAAACCTTATTTCACAGGACAGGAAGTACCACCAAGAACAAGAGTGACAACATGTCAGAAGTGTATCCGTACAGGAGATATTGAGAATGTTGGTAAGACAGCAAGACATGGTACATTCTTTGAGATGTTAGGAAACTTCTCTTTTGGAGATTACTTCAAACATGAAGCGATCGCATGGTCTTGGGAATTTTTAACAAAAGTGATCGGATTAGATCCTGACAGATTATATCCATCTGTATACGAAGATGATGATGAAGCATTCGAGATCTGGGAGAAAGAGATCGGAATCGCACCAGAGAGAATCTTCCGTTTTGGAAAAGAAGACAACTTCTGGGAGCATGGGGCAGGACCTTGTGGACCATGTTCAGAGATCTACTATGACCGTGGAGAGAAATATGGATGTGGAAGCCCAGACTGTACCGTAGGATGTGACTGTGACCGTTATATGGAAGTATGGAACAACGTATTTACACAGTTTGAGAATGATGGACACAACCATTATACAGAATTAGAGAATAAGAACATTGATACAGGTATGGGACTGGAACGTCTTGCAGTCGTTGTACAGGAAGTAGGTTCTATCTTCGACGTAGATTCTATCAAAGCGATCCGCGATGAGATCTGTAAAGTTGCAGGAGTTACTTATGGTACAGACCACGAGACAGACGTATCGATCCGTGTGATCACAGACCATATCCGTTCTGCTACATTTATGTTATCTGACGGTATCACACCATCTAACGAAGGACGTGGATATGTACTTCGCCGTCTGATCCGCCGCGCAGCAAGACATGGAAGATTATTAGGGATCGATCATCTGTTCTTAACAGATATCAGTAAAGTCGTGATCCGTGAATCTAAAGATGGATATCCAGAATTAGAAGAGAAAGCAGAATTTATCTTCAATCATTTATCTCAGGAAGAAAAACAGTTCAACAAGACGATCGATCAGGGACTGTCTATCTTAGCAGATATGGAAAAAGCTATGAACGAGAAAGGCAGCAAAGAACTTGCTGGTGCAGATGCGTTCAAATTATATGACACATATGGATTCCCATTAGATCTGACGATTGAGATCTTAGAAGAAAAGGGATTTACTGTAGATAAAGAAGGCTTTGAAAAAGAAATGCAGGTTCAGAGAGAGACTGCCAGAGCTGCAAGAAAGACAACAAACTACATGGGTGCAGATGCAACTGTATACGAACAGTTAGATCCAGCCATGACAACAAAATTCGTTGGATATGATGAACTTACTTGTGAAGGTGAGATCACAGCTATGACAACAGAGACAGAAGTTGTTTCAACTCTGAACAAAGGAGACAAAGGAACGATCGTCGCTGACCAGACAGCATTCTATGCTACAAGCGGTGGTCAGGAAGCAGATAAAGGTGTGATCATCAGCGGAGATGCATCTTTTGAAGTAGAAGATGTCATTAAATTATCCGGTGGTAAGTTTGGACATGTTGGACATGTAGTCGAAGGAACATTCAACGTAGGAGACAAAGCAGTCTTTACAGTGAATGAGAAGAACAGAGCATTAGGTGCAAAGAACCATAGTGCAACTCATTTATTACAGAAAGCATTAAGAGAAGTGCTTGGAACTCATGTAGAGCAGGCAGGATCTTTAAATAATGCGGAACATTTAAGATTCGACTTTACACATTTCTCACCATTATCTGATGATGAGATCGCAAGAGTTGAGAAGATCGTCAACGAAAAGATCGCTCAGGATCTTCCAGTTGTGACAAAAGTTATGTCTATGGAAGAAGCTAAGAAAACAGGAGCTATGGCACTGTTTGGAGAGAAATACGGAGACGAAGTACGTGTTGTATCCATGGGAGATTTCTCTGTAGAATTATGTGGTGGTACTCATGTGAAGAATACAGGAGCGATCACAGCATTCAAGATTTTATCTGAAACTGGTGTTGCATCAGGAGTTCGAAGAATCGAAGCAGTGACAGATCAGGGAGTATTTAACTACTACCATAAGCAGGAAGAAGAATTAAAAGAAGCAGCCAAAGCATTAAAAGCTACACCAGCAACACTGCTGACAAGAATTGAATCACTTCTTGCAGAAGTAAAAGAATTAAAGAGCGAAAACGAATCCTTAAAGAGCAAACTTGCAAAAGACGCTCTGGGAGATGTTATGGATCAGGTAGAAGAAGTAAAAGGAGTGAAACTTCTTGCAACTTCTATAGAAGACGTTGATATGAATGGACTTCGTGAACTTGGAGATAACTTAAAAGAGAAATTAGGAGAAGGTGTCATTGTCCTTGCTTCCCAGAAAGACGGAAAAGTATTCTTAGTTGCCATGGTAACAGACGAGGCACAGAAAGCAGGAGCACACGCTGGAAACCTGATCAAAGCGATCGCCGGATGCGTTGGAGGCGGCGGTGGAGGACGTCCAAATATGGCTCAGGCCGGAGGAAAGAATCCAGCTGGAATTCCAGAAGCAGTAGCAAAAGTAAAAGAAATTTTAGAAAGTCAAATTTCATAGTTGACAAAAATCTAAAATGTGATATAATAATCTAGTGCAAAAAATTAAAACCCAAACAGTCCTATGCACAAGTACAAGACTGGAGGGGAGGTCGGGAATAGAATGTCAAACGTAATCGTTAAAGAAAATGAATCTTTAGATAGCGCTCTTCGCAGATTCAAGAGAAACTGTGCAAAAGCAGGAATTCAGCAGGAGATTCGTAAAAGAGAACATTACGAAAAGCCAAGCGTAAGACGTAAGAAAAAGTCTGAAGCGGCTCGTAAGAGAAAATCTAAATAATTTTTACTTGATTGAAAAGATAAGCATCATTTACCTGGGAACAGGTATATGGTGCTTTTTTTCGGCATATATTAAACCAAATGCCACAAAAGGAGTTTTGCATGAAGAAGAAACCAAAAGAAGTGATTGCTAAAGGACTTTCTCTTCCAAGAGATGTGGTGTTTGGAGATTTCATTATAACTTTGACAGGAAACTGTGAAGCATACATAGAAAATTACAGGGGGATCGTATCATATGATGAGAATAAGATCTCCATTCAGGGGAATCATGTCGTATTAAATATCTGTGGATGTGATCTGGAGGTTGATTTTTACTCACAGGAATCAATGAAGATCAAAGGAAAGATCAAAAAGCTGGAATATGTATGATATTCTTTGAAAGGAGCATGAGAAATGCTTAAAATTCTGCACTTTATATTTGGAAGGCTGTATTTTCAAGTCAAAGGATATCAGACAGAGCGTTTTTTGAATCTCTGTGCAAAAAATCATCTTGTGTTGTGGGAATTAAAACCAGTATCAGACGGCTATGTGTTTTTTATCAGACGAAGTTCTTATCAAATGTTGGAAGCATTAGCAGAGAAAGCAAATGTTGATCTTGCGTTACAAGGGCAAAAAGGACTGCCATATTTCTTAAAAGAACATAAAAAACGTAAAATATTATTTTTTTCCATGTGTTTGTGTGGTTTAATGATCTTTTCGCTGAGTCAGTTTTTGTGGGAGATTACGGTTTCTGGAGGAGAAGTATATTCAGAAAGTGATATATTAAAGTATGTTACGGATAACTACTACCATATTGGAACATTAAAATACCAGATTGACTGCGGTGCATTGGAAGATCATCTGAGGGAAGATTATGCTGAGATCGCGTGGGCATCCTGTTCGCTTCAGGGAACAAGACTGCATATTAAGATAAAAGAAACCTTAGATCGCAAAACAAAGCAGAATCCAAAGAAGCCATGTGATATCGTGGCAAATAAATCAGGGATCATTACAAAAATGGCGGTCAAAAGTGGAACACCGCTTGTAAGTGTTGGGGACAGTGTCAGAAGCGGAACAACCTTAATTTCTGGACTGATCTATTACTACAGTGATGATTTTACGGTGACACAGACGGATAAGATCAAAGCGGACGGAGAGATCGTGATGCGCACCAAAGAGGTGTACAACAATTCAATTCCTATGGAATATTACGAAAAGCTGATCACAGGCAAGAAAAAGAGCATCAAAAATTTATATTTTGGACAGTATCAATTCGATTTCCCTGAAAAGAAAAGACAGGACCATACAAATGTTATGACAAAGAGAAGATCATTAAAGATAGGGACATCTTTTTATCTGCCCATTGGGATCACGATGCAGATAACTGAAAGATACAGGCCAAAGAAGAAAATCTTGACAAAAAAAGAAGCACAGTTAAAATTAAAAAAACAGCTGGAACGATATCTTATGAAGAAAGCAAAAGCAGGAGCAAAGATCGTTCACTGTGAAGGGAATTATAAAAAAAAGAACAACCGATATGAAGTTAAGGCATCGATCATCAAAGAAGAAAGTGTCGGAAAGATCCGAAATATCAAGAAATTAACAAAGAAACAAGAAGAAATGATCACACCAACAACAGCGCAGCAATAAATAAAAGTTATGAATCAGGCCATATGGATTTTGCCACTCAGGTTGAAAAACTTTGTAACAGATGGTAGAATACATAAGGAATATACACAAAGAAGGAGACTGAGAATTAGATGAATCCAGTTGAAATAGAAATGAATTTTCCGGCAGAACATGGCGGGAATGTATTCGGGCAGTTTGATGCCTATATGAAGAAAATCGAAAAAACACTGCATGTGAGTCTGATCCTGAGAGGTGACCATTTAAAATGTATTGGAACACAGCAGGCAGTTAATCATGCGATCTCCGTGATCGATGAACTACTCGAATTATCCAAACGAGGAAATGTGATCACAGAGCAGAATGTAAACTATGCGTTATCGTTATCAATGGAAGAGAAATCTCCAAGTCTTTTGGAGCTTGATAAAGATGTCATCTGTCATACGATCCAGGGCAAAGCAGTCAAACCAAAGACTTTAGGACAGCAAAAATACGTCGATGCGATCAAGAATAAGATGATCACATTTGGAGTCGGTCCTGCAGGAACTGGTAAGACATATCTTGCAATGGCAATGGCAATCACAGCATTTAAGAATGATGAAGTCAGCCGTATCATTTTAACAAGACCAGCAATTGAGGCAGGAGAGAAGCTAGGTTTCTTGCCTGGAGATCTACAGAGTAAAGTTGATCCATATTTAAGACCATTATATGATGCATTATATGAGATCCTTGGGGCTGACGCATTTATGAAGAATATGGAGAAAGGCTTGATCGAAGTCGCTCCATTGGCTTACATGAGAGGACGTACACTGGATAATGCATACATTATCTTAGATGAGGCACAGAATACGACACCTGCTCAGATGAAGATGTTCTTAACACGTATTGGATTTGGGTCCAAAGCGATCATCACGGGTGACTTAACACAGAAAGATTTGCCATTTGACAGTATTTCAGGATTAGAAGAATCTCTAAGAGTGTTAAGAAAAGTTAAGGAGATCGGGGTCTGTGAGCTTACCAATAAGGACGTTGTCAGACATCCATTAGTACAGAAGATCGTTGCAGCATATGATCAATATGAAGCAGCCAGATCTGCGAAAAAGAATAAGAATAACAATAACAAAAAGAACAGAAGATAGGAATGTTATGAGTATTATAATCGAGAATGAATATGAAGGGGAGATCAATATCCCTTATGAGAAGATCGCACATGAAGTGATCGAGGCAGCGATTGATTATGTGGACTGCCCTTATGAGTGCGAAGTGAATTTAATGCTAACCGATAATGAAACGATTCATGCGATCAACAAAGAACAAAGAGAGATCGACCGACCAACAGACGTACTGTCTTTTCCAATGGCAGAATACGAAGAACCAGCGGATTTCTCAAGAATTGAAGAAGATCCGATGGCATTTGATCCAGAGAGCGGTGAATTTCTGCTTGGAGATATCGTGATCTCCATGGACAAGGTATGGGAACAGGCCGAGAATTATGGACACAGCAGGGAGAGAGAATATGCCTTTTTGATCGCTCACAGTATGTTACATCTGTTTGGATATGACCATATGGAAGAGGAAGAACGAAAAGATATGGAAAAACGTCAGGAAGAGATTTTGACAAAGACGAAATATACAAGAGATGAAAGAGGTTTAGTATGAGTAAAAGCAGCAAAAACTCATTTTTAATGCAAGGAATGATCTTAGCCGCAGCATCCATTGTCTGCCGTGTGATCGGATTATTATATCGTAGTCCACTGTTTGGGATCATCGGCAAAGAAGGTATGGGGTACTATTCTTATGCGTATAATATCTATAACATTATTCTGCTGATCGCATCCTTTAGTATTCCACTTGCGGTATCCAAATCAATTTCTGCAAGACTTGCGAAGAAAGAATACATCAATGCTCAGAGAATCTTCTATGGAGCATTAGTTTATGCAGTTGTCGTTGGTGGTATCGCGTCCATGATCGCATATTTTGGAGCACCAACCTTTGTCGGACATCAGAAAGGTGCAGCACTTGCCCTTCAGGTCATTTCCCCAACGATCTTTTTCTCTGGGATTCTTGGAGTACTTAGAGGATATTTTCAAGGACATAATACCATGGTGCCAACATCCATTTCCCAGATCATTGAGCAGATCTTGAATGCGATCTTTAGTATTTTGATGGCATATGTACTGATCTTACCATATCTGCCATCAAATAAGATCACATATGAGATCGCAAGACATGGGGCAGCAGGTAGTGCGATCGGTACAGGAGTCGGTGTTTTAACAGGCTTGATCTTCTGCTTTATCATTTATCGTGCATACCAGCCAAAGATCAAGATTCAGATGAAACATGACCGTACAAAATATATTGAATCTTATGGGAATATCTTAAAGATCTTATTATTAACGATCACACCGGTTATCTTTAGTACAGCGATCTATAACTGTAGTGCAACGATCGACCAGACGATCTTTAGTAATATCTTAGTAGGAAAAGGAATTACGGCGAAAGTAGTTTCAGAATTTTATGGTTTGTTCAGCGGTCAGTATAACGTGCTGATCAACGTTCCAGTTGCGATGGCATCTGCACTTTCCAATGCGATCGTGCCAAATGTTTCTGCAGCCTATGCGTTAGGCAAGAAGGACGATATGAACGACAGTATCCAGATGGCGATACGTTTTACGATGATGATCGCGATCCCATGTGCGGTTGGACTAGGTGTGTTGAATAGTTCGATCAATGGATTGATCTTCGGTGCAACATATGCCAAGGGATTAGGAGCTGCCATGCTTCGGATCGGTGCAGTTTCCGTTATTTTCTACTGCCTGTCAACGTTGACAAATGGTATCTTACAGGGAATGGGAAAGATGAGAGTGCCAGTCAGACATTCTGCGATTTCCGTTGTGGTCAATATCGTTGTATTATGGCTTTTATTAACATACACAGATTGTAAAACATATGGATTGGTATTTGCGACTATGGCATTTTCCCTTGTGATGTGTCTGTTAAATGCACACTCCATCAAGAAATACACAGGTTTTCATCAGGAGATCACAAAGACATTTATCAAGCCTGCATTAAGTGCAGCAGTGATGGGTGTTGTCTGTTTTCTGATTCAGTATGCGGTTCAAAGCGTTCTTCCATTCGGACGAGTATGCTTTGCGGTCTGCGTGATCATTGCAGTGCCAGTTGGAGCACTGATCTATTTTGCAGCGATCATTAAGTTAAGAGTATTTACAGAAGAAGAACTTACTAAGATTCCAAAAGGAAATCTGATCGTCAGATTAGCAAAGAAATTACATTTGCTGTAAGGATCGTAAGGGCTTCCATTTATAAAAGGAAGAAAAAGTCCAGATCTGCTATGATTTGGGCTTTTTGTATAAATTCCCTTATCTTTGGTAACAATATAGCCAAAGGAGGGTTGCATCATGAAGAAGATCAATCGATTTTTGATGATCTATATGGTCGTGATCACGGTTTTATGTATCTATATGTGTTATCTTGCATTCTCAGCAAATGAAAAGAAAGACAACCTCAAGGAAGTTCGTTCTCAGATAACAACAACAGCTGAAAAAAAACAGAACAAAGCAGTCAAGAAGGTCAAGGCAACGTACAGTCTGAAGATTCTTGATGGAAGTCTGGCTGTGATCAATAATAAGACCAAAGAAGTTTTTGAATATACAGATATGAAGAAAGAGAATCTGCCAGCAGACATCAAAAATATGCTGAAAGAGAATTTTATCTTTGAAAACAGAGAAGAAGTATATCATTTTCTGGAATCATACAGTAGTTAAAATAAAAATTTGGAGAAAAATAACGAATGAAATATGATGTGATCATCGTTGGAGCAGGGGCTTCCGGTATGATGGCAGCGATCACAGCAGCTAGTCATCATAAGAAAGTTCTCTTGCTTGAACGGATGGATAAATTAGGAAAGAAAATATTAGCAACGGGAAATGGAAGATGTAACTTGTCAAATGCTTATATGGACGAGAATTGCTACAGAGGGCAGAGACCTTCCTTTGCCTATCCAATGATCGAGGAATTTGGATTAGAAGATCTCATTCAGTTCTTTGAATCTCTCGGAATGCTTGTGACAGAGCAAAATGGATATTATTATCCCACATCTTTGCAGGCAGCAACTGTTGTTGATACATTGACACAGAAATTAAAGCATCTGCACGTGGATATTCTGACAGAATTTGAAGTCACGAAAGCAGAGAAACGTAAGTCCACATTTTATGTCTATGGAAATGACAAATGTTTTCAGTCAAGCAATCTGATCCTTGCAACTGGTGGATGTGCACAGCCAAACTTAGGAAGCAACGGAAGTGGATACAAGCTTGCCAAAGACTTTCATCATAAGATCACGGATACATTCCCGTCTTTGGTAGGATTAGAAGCAGAAGGAAAATATTTAAAAGACACCTCGGGAGTTCGAAATGTCAGTAATGTCAGCGTCTACGCGAATAATGAATTGATCGCCAAAGAACATGGAGAAGTTCAGTTTACAAAATATGGGGTTTCAGGGATCCCGATTTTCCAGATCAGTCATTTTGCGATTGAAGCATTAAGAAGAAAGAAAAAAGTAAAAATCTATTTAAATCTCATGCCACAGATGGTAACCTTAGAAGAAACAACAGAAGTATTCTTAAAGAGCTGCAATTATAAGACAGTCGAAGAATTCTTCCAGGGATTTTTAAATAAAAAACTGGTATATGCAATCTTACTGAGATTAAAGATTGATCCAAGAAAACCAGTTGCTCAGATATCCAGGAAAGATCTTAACAGGATCTTAGATATGATCCAACACTTTGAAGTTGAGATCAAAGGATATAAAGGATATGATATGGCACAGGTAACAGCCGGAGGCGTATCCACAAAAGAAATCATACAAGGAACATTAGAATCAAAGTTATTAGAAGGGCTTTATGTTGTCGGTGAATTACTAGATGTCGATGGAACATGCGGAGGGTACAACCTTCAATGGGCATTTACATCCGGATACATCGCTGCAAGCCAGATAGGAAGACAATGATAAGAATCAACCAGATCAAGCTGCCGATCGATCACAAAGAGGCAGCACTTGAGAAGAAGATAAAAAAAGCATTACATAATACAGAATATAAACAATACAAGATCGTAAAACGGTCTATTGATGCGAGGAAAAAAGAAGAATTATCTTATGTGTATGCAGTTGATGTGACATTAGGTAAGGGTCAAGAAGAGAAATTCCTCAAAAAGAACAAGAATCGTAATATCATGACAGTAAAAGAAAAGAAGTTTAAATTTCCAGAAAATCAGCGGGAATTTAAATATCCACCGGTTGTGATCGGAATGGGACCGGCAGGTCTGTTTGCAGCACTGATGCTTGCAAGAGCCGGATTACATCCGATCGTCTTAGAACGAGGGAAAGATGTCACAAACCGTATGAAAGATGTAGAACATTTCTGGGAGAGTGGTGAACTGAATCCTGAATCCAATGTACAATTTGGAGAAGGAGGAGCAGGAACATTTTCAGACGGAAAACTAAATACCTTAGTAAAAGACAAATTCGGAAGGAATAGATTTGTTTTAGAAACTTTTGTAGAACATGGTGCACCAGAAGAGATCTTATATGAAAATAAGCCACATATCGGAACGGATCTTTTAAGAAATGTCGTTGCAGGGATCAGAGAAGAGATCAGATCTCTTGGCGGAGATGTCCGTTTTGAGGCGAAAGTGACAGATTTCGTGATCCAGGATGGAAAATTAACAGGGCTGATCATCAATGATAAAGAAGAAATTAAAACAGAAGCAGCGATCTTAGCACCGGGACACAGTGCCAGAGATACATTTAAGGTCTTATCAGATCGTGATCTGGAAATGAATTCTAAAGCTTTTGCGATCGGACTTCGTGTGGAACACCCGCGTGAGATGATCGATCATTCGCAGTATGGAAAGGGAGCAGATCAATATGATCTTCCAGCTGCATCATACAAACTAACATATCATGCAAACAATGGAAGAAGTGTGTATTCTTTCTGTATGTGTCCGGGAGGTTTCGTGGTCAACGCGTCCTCAGAGCCAGAACGATTGACGGTCAATGGAATGAGCAATCACGATCGGGCAGCAAAGAATTCCAACAGTGCGATCATTGCAAGTGTTACACCAGAGGATTTTGATGGAAATGACGCATTAGCAGGCGTAAGATTTCAGCAGAAATGGGAAGAAAAAGCTTTTAGCGAAGGAAAAGGAAGAATCCCTGTTCAGACATTAAAAGATTTCAGAGAAGGAAAGATAACAGAATCCTTTGGCGAGATCACACCGAATACCAAAGGATTGACAAGTTTTGGAAACTTAAGAAACTGTCTTCCAGAACCGGTCAGTGAAGCGATTTCGGAAGGAATGCAATATTTTGATACAAAGATCAAAGGATTTAATCGAGAAGATACGATTTTGTGCGGAATTGAAGCAAGAACATCTTCTCCGTTAAGAATCGAGAGAGATCAAGGATTTGAGAGCAATATCAAAGGAATCTATCCATGCGGAGAGGGAGCAGGTTTTGCTGGCGGCATTACTTCTGCGGCAATGGATGGAATTAAGGTTGCACAAGCTCTCGTTACAGTGTAAAATACCTTTCAAGGAGTGAATGTAAAATGAATAATCGTGAAAAACTAAAAGATAAACAAAGAATTGTCGTCAAAGTAGGTACATCTTCTTTGATCCATAAAGCAACAGGAAACATCAATTTATTCCGATTAGAGAAATTAGTCCGTGTTTTAACAGACTTACATAACAGCGGAAAAGACGTGATCCTGGTATCTTCAGGAGCGATTGGTGTAGGATTTAAAGCCCTGGGATTAGAAAACCGTCCGACATCCCTTCCGATGAAGCAGGCATGTTCTGCTGTAGGACAGGGACAGTTAATGATGATCTACCAGAAACTGTTTGCTGAATACAATCAGGGATCTGCACAGATTCTGATCACAAAAGAGACGATGCTCAATGACGAGAGAAGATATAACGCCAAGAATACATTTGAAGAATTACTAAAACTCGGCGTGATTCCAATCGTAAATGAAAACGATACGGTATCTACAGAAGAGATCGAGTTTGGTGACAATGATACCTTATCTGCTGTCGTAACAGCGGTTGTACAAGGTGATCTATTGATCCTCCTGACAGATATTGACGGACTTTATACGGATGATCCACACAAGAATCCACTGGCCAAACTGATTCCTGAAGTACCGGTCTTAGATGAAAAGATCGGAAGAATGGCAAAAGGAGCTGTAACTAAGGTCGGAACTGGTGGAATGGAAACGAAGATCGCAGCAGCCAATATCGTAACAGATGCTGGAGCAGATATGGTGATCGTAAACAGCAATAATTTAAATAATGTCAATAAAGTTGTTGCAGGAGAAGAGATCGGAACATTATTCTTAGCACATAAACGACCAGACTTTGATTTCAAGAAATATTTAACAGAACGCCCATATTTTAAGGCATAATAAGATAAAACAATGTATTATATAGAAAGGAAATATTACAGATGAAAGAAAAAGATATTCAAAGAATTAATGAATTATACAATCTGGATAAATCCATTGGGTTAACACCAGAACAGAAAGAAGAACAGAGAAAGTTAAGACATGAATACATCCAGTCTGTTCGTGCAAACTTAAGAGCACAGCTTAATAATGTAAGTATCAAAAATGAAGATGGATCGATCACTCCATTAAAACCAAAAGGATTAAACTAGAGCAGATTAGATAGAACATATTGATGATAGATGCAAACCGCACCGAAAAGGAGGCATTCATAATGTTGGAACAACTAGGAAAACAGGCAAAAGAAGCATCGATAATTCTTGGAAAAGCAGGGATTGAAGATAAGAATGAAGTATTAAGAGAAGCAGCCAAATGTCTGGTACAGAATCAGGAATATATCTTAAGTGAGAATTATAAAGATGTAGAGAATGCAAAAAGCAATGATATGAGCGAGGCGTTGATCGATCGTTTATCCCTGAATCCTGACCGTATCGAAGCAATGGCAGAAGGACTTCGTCAGGTAGCTGAACTACATGATCCAATTGGTTCTGTAGAACATATGCAGAAAACACCGAATGGACTTTTGATCGGTAAGAAAACAGTACCATTAGGAGTTGTCGGTATCATCTACGAATCAAGACCAAACGTAACAGCAGATGCATTTGCACTATGTTTTAAGACAGGAAATGCATGCCTTCTTCGTGGTGGAAGTGATGCGATCAATTCAAATCTTGCGATCACAAATGTGATCCAGAGTGCACTAGAATTCTGCAATATGCCAAAATATAGCATTCAGCTGCTGACAGATACAAGCCGTGAGACAGCTACAAAGATGATGCAGTTAAATGAATACTTAGATGTTCTGATTCCAAGAGGTGGTGCAGGACTCATTCAGAGTGTTGTAAAGAATTCTACAGTGCCAGTGATCGAGACAGGAACAGGAAATTGTCATGTATACGTAGATGAATTTGCCCAGAAAGACATGGCAGTTAACATCATCATCAATGCAAAGACACAGAGGCTTGGAACATGCAATACATGTGAGTCTCTAGTATTACATAAAAATATCATAGAAAGCCATGGTCCAGCGATCATTGAAGCTTTATTAGCCAAAGGTGTGCAAGTACGTGGAGATGAGAGAGTTTGTGCTTTAAATGACCAGGTCATCCCTGCAACAGAAGAAGACTGGGGAACAGAATACTTAGATTCTATCATTTCTGTGAAAACTGTCGACAGCTTTGACGAAGCAGTGGCACATATCAATCATTACAATACGGGGCATTCGGAAGCGATCGTCACAGATTCTTACCAGAATGCACAGGAATTCTTAAATCAGATCGATGCAGCAGCCGTTTATGTTAATGCATCCACAAGATTTACTGATGGATTTGAATTTGGATTTGGAGCAGAGATCGGAATCAGTACCCAGAAGATTCATGCTAGAGGACCAATGGGATTAGATGCACTGACAACCAGCAAATTCATCATTTATGGAAATGGACAGATCCGTAAATAGAATATAAAAGCTGAAATCAACAAGTTATTTCAGAATCTTAAGAAAATCTGAAGAAAAACATAGAATTTTGTATGCAAATACAAAGAAATTGTTAAAAAAACATTGAAAAATAAAAAAGACTATGGTATTATAAGTCTTGTGTTCAAAGGAGTTTTCATTTTATGAGAACTCTTTTTTTTCGCAATGGAAAAAAATGTAAAGAAGAAAGGAAGGCTTAAAATGGCATTGTTTACATTTAGCGGCGGTGTTCATCCGGCAGATGGTAAAGAATTTGCAAAGAATTCACCAATCACCGAATACCTGCCAAAAGGAGATGTTGTTTTACCTTTAGGTCAGCACATCGGTGCTCCTGCACAGCCAATCGTTAGCAAGGGAGACCAGGTGTTAGTAGGCCAGAAGGTGGCAGAAGCTGGAGGATTTGTATCCGCGAATATTTTCAGCTCTGTTTCAGGAACTGTAAAGGCGATCGAGCCAAGAATGACTCCAGCCGGAGCAAAAGTTAACTCTATCGTAATTGAGAATGATGGAGAATTCAAAGAGGCTGCCTTTGAGGCAAAACCTTATGATCAGATGTCTAAAGATGATGTTTTAGCAGCGATCAAAGAAGCTGGAATCGTAGGACTTGGTGGAGCCGGATTCCCAACACATGTGAAATTAGCGCCAAAAGATCCAGATGCGATCGAATATATCATCGTAAATGGAGCGGAGTGTGAACCTTATATCACAGGTGACTACCGCATCTTAATGGAGACACCAGAACTTTTAATTGAAGGATTAAATATCGTACTTGATATGTTCCCAAAAGCAAAAGGTATCATTGGTATTGAAGATAATAAAAAAGATGCAATTGCTAAAGTAGAAGCATTAGTAAAAGGTGATGCAAGAATCAGCGTTGCTACATTAAAGACAAAATACCCACAGGGTGCAGAACGTTCTTTGATTTATGCAACAACAGGAAGAAGCATCAACTCAAGCATGTTACCAGCAGATGCAGGATGCATCGTAGATAACGTAGCTACGATCGTAGCGATCAAAGAAGCTGTCAAAGATGGTAAACCATTATACGAACGTGTTGTGACAGTTACTGGAGATGCGATCAAGAATCCAAGCAACTTTAAAGTACGTACAGGAACAAACGTACAGGAACTGATCGAAGCAGCTGGTGGATTTAAGACACAGCCTGAGAAGATCATTTCTGGTGGACCTATGATGGGTATGGCAATGTTTACAACAGATGTACCAGCTGTCAAAACATTCTCATGCTTCTTAGCATTCACAAAAGATGAAGTTGCTGCGAACCAACCAAGCAATTGTATTCGTTGTGGAAGATGTGTAAGCGTCTGTCCACAGAAGCTGATGCCAGCAAAATTATCTGTATTAGCAGATCATAATCAGTTTGACGAGTTTGAGAAACTTTATGGAGCAGAATGCGTTGAGTGTGGATCTTGTTCATTTGTATGTCCAGCAAAACGTAACCTTGCACAGTCCATGAAGACAGGTCGTAAACAGGTATTAGCTAACCGTAGAAAGAAATAAAGGAGAGATACATATGAGCGAAACATTATATCATGTGTCAGCCAACCCTCATGTAAGAGATAACGGCTCAACACAAAAGATTATGTTAGATGTTATCATCGCATTACTACCCGCTACAATTTTTGGTATCTATATCTTTGGAGCATCTGCGGCACTGACAGTTGCAATTTCTGTTGCTACCTGTGTTGTCGTTGAGTATATTTACCAGAAACTTATGAAACAGCCAATCACTGTAGGTGACTTAAGTGCGGCATTGACCGGACTGTTACTTGCATTAAACTTACCATCAGAAGCACCATTCTGGATGCCGATCCTTGGTGGAATCTTCGCGATCATCGTTGTAAAACAGGTGTTCGGTGGATTGGGACAGAACTTTATGAACCCAGCCCTTGGTGCAAGATGTTTCTTAATGATCTCATTTGCAGCAAGAATGACAACATTTACATATGATGGTGTAACAACAGCAACACCACTTGCTGTTATGGAACAGGGAAAAAGCGTAGATGTTATGAAATCATTCTTAGGATTCGTTCCTGGAACAATTGGTGAAACATCTGCATTATTACTGATCATCGGTGGAGCATACTTAGTATTTAAGAAAGTCATCTCTCCGATCATCCCATGTGTTTACGTTGCAGTTGTAGCAATCTTCGTACTGATCTTCGGTGGTCATGGATTTGATCTATCTTACATGGCAGCACAGATCTTCAGTGGTGGATTAATGTTAGGTGCGATCTTCATGGCAACAGACTACGTAACATCTCCAATTACAAAGAACGGAAAGATCATCTATGCGATCGTTCTTGGTATTTTAACTGGATTATTCCGTCTGTTCGGACCAATGGCAGAAGGTGTATCTTACTCAATCATCATTGCAAACTTATTAGTTCCACTGATCGAGAGAGTGACAGTACCAACTCCATTTGGAATCGTAAAAAAAGGAGGTAAGAGCAATGAATAAGAATCTCGTAATGGATTGTATCAAATTATGTGTGATCACATTAATTGCAGGACTCCTTTTAGGTATCGTATATAATGTAACAAAAGCACCGATCGCCGCACAGGAAGAAAAGACAAAACAGGAAGCTTACAAAGCCGTATTCAAAGATGCAGCGAAATTCGATACAGTAAAATTAGACCAGAAAGACGTAGCAGCTGTCTTAAAGAAAAATGATCTTGGACAGAACACGATTTCTGAAGTTGTAAAAGCAGTTGACAAAAACGGAAAAGAACTTGGATACGTATTCTCTGTAACAAACCCAGAAGGATACGGTGGAGATGTATCTTTATCTGTAGGTGTCAGAGATGATGGAACAGTCAATGGTTATGAAACATTATCCATCAGCGAAACAGCTGGTTTAGGTATGAAAGCCAAAGAACCAGAATTCAAGAGTAACTTTAAAAACAAAAAAGCAGACAAATTTGAAGTTGTAAAAGATGGATCTGGTAAGAACGATGATTCTAAAGTAGATGCCATCAGTGGTGCAACAATTACTAGCCGTGCTGTCACAAGTGCAGTTAACAGCTGTGTTGCATATTCAAAGAGCCTGAAGGGAGGTAATTAAACATGAAACCAAATCCAATGGAACGATTGATTAATGGTATCGTAAAAGAAAACCCTACCTTCGTCTTAATGTTAGGTATGTGTCCTACATTAGCAGTAACAACATCTGCGATCAACGGTGCAGGAATGGGACTTTCAACAACAGCCGTATTAATGTTTTCTAACATGATCATTTCAGCATTAAGAAATGTTATCCCTGATCGTGTACGTATTCCAGGATATATCGTAGTTATCGCATCTCTGGTAACAATCGTACAGTTCCTATTACAGGGATATGTTCCAGCAGTTAACGACGCATTAGGATTATACATCCCACTGATCGTAGTAAACTGTATCATCCTTGGACGTGCAGAATCCTTTGCAGCAAAGAACGGACCGATCAACTCCTTCTTTGACGGACTTGGAATGGGACTTGGATTTACTGTAGCCTTAACAATTTTAGGAGCATTCCGTGAATTATTAGGAGCAGGTCAGATCTTCGGAATGCAGGTAATGCCATCTGCATACGAACCAATCACAATCTTTATCCTGGCACCTGGAGCATTCTTCGTACTTGCATGCTTAGTAGCGATCCAGAATAAAGTTAAGAGCAAAAAACCTAAAAAAGCCGGAGAAGTACAGAGCGGTGGATGCGGAGATTGTGCTCACTGCGGAAACAGCGCTTGCGGTTCCAGAAGCTTTTTTGATACAACTGTAGATGACAAATAAGGAGGATTAAGATGAAAAGTTTACTGTTAATTGCCATCGGTTCAGCGCTGGTAAATAACGTCGTATTAAGCCAGTTCCTTGGTTTATGTCCTTTCCTTGGAGTTTCTAAGAAAGTTGAGACAGCAGCCGGAATGGGTGCAGCCGTTCTCTTCGTTATTACTATCGCATCAGCAGTTACAAATTTAATTTATACATTTTTATTAGTACCAACAGATTTAACATACTTAAATACGATCGTATTTATCCTGGTAATCGCAGCATTAGTACAGTTCGTAGAAATGGTATTAAAGAAATCTATGCCAGCATTATATGAATCTCTGGGAGTATTCCTTCCACTGATCACAACAAACTGTGCAGTTCTTGGTACAGCATTAACAAACGTACAGAACGACTATAGTTTCATCGCCAGCGTAGTCAATGGTATCGGTATCTCTTTAGGATTCCTGATCGCTATTGTTATCCTTGCTGGTATCCGTGAAAAGATGGAATACAACAACATCCCAGAATCTTTCAAAGGAATGCCAATCACACTGTTAACAGCAGGATTAATGGCAATTGCATTCTTCGGATTCTCAGGACTTATTTAGGAGGTAAAGAAGATGAATATATCAGCAATTTTACTTGCCATGGTTGTTGTCGGAGGAACCGGTCTGCTTATCGCAATCTTACTGGGAATTGCCTCAGAGAAATTTAAAGTTCCTGTAGACGAGAAGGAAGTAGCCATCCGTGCAGAACTTCCAGGAAATAACTGTGGTGGTTGTGGATACGCAGGTTGTGATGGACTTGCAAAAGCAATCGCAAATGGAGAAGCACCAGTGAACGGCTGTCCAGTTGGTGGAGCAGCTGCAGCTGAGAAGATCAGTGCGATCATGGGTGTAGAAGCAGGAGAATTCGTGAAGAAAGTTGCATTCGTAAAATGTGCCGGAACTTGCGAAAAAGCATCTGACAAATACCAGTATTCTGGAGTTCAGAGCTGTATTGAAGCGATGAACGTACCAGGTGCAGGACCAAAAGGATGCGAATTTGGATGTATGGGATTTGGAAGCTGTGCAGCAGTATGTCCAGAAAATGCGATCTCTATCGTGAACGGAATCGCTCACATCGATGAAGAAGCATGTGTAGGATGTGGAAAATGCGCAGAAACATGTCCAAAAGCATTGATTGACCTTGTACCAGAAAACAAGAAAACAAGAGTACAGTGCAGCTCTAAAGAATTCGGTAAAAACGTTATGTCTGTATGTAAAGCAGGATGTATCGGATGTAAAGCATGCGAAAAAGTATGTAAACTTGGAGCGATCAAAGTTGAAAACAACATCGCACAGATCGATTATGATAAATGTGTAGGTTGTGGATTATGTGCAGGTAAATGTCCAAAAGGAATCATTACAGGAAAGAAATTAGTTCCTAAGAAACCAGCACCAAAGAAAGAAGCTTAATCTTTCTTTATATTATTATAATAATAAAGAAGCAGGAGATTCGAGAGATCAGAATCTCCTGCTTTTTTCTGCTTCTATTCATGGAAAAAAAGAATACTATTATAATAGGAAGAAAAAGGATTCCTGACATGAAATTTCTCGAACTTCGGCAAAAAGATGTGATCAATTGTAATACAGGAGAATGTTTAGGCTTTGTCCTAGACCTCGAATTTGAAATCCATACGGGTAAGATCTGTTATCTGATCGTTCCCAAAACAACGAAGATGTTCATATGCGTTGGCAAGAATAAAGTTTACAAAATCCCCTACAAATGCATTGTAAGGATCGGCAGAGATACGATTCTAGTCGATATCAACGAAAAAGAATGCCTGAAATAAAAGAAAAGCTTTCTTTTCTACAAAAAAAATGATATACTTCAAGCAGTAAAAACACGGAGGTACAAGAAGATGAGATGCCCATATTGTGGAAGTGAGAATTCCAGAGTCGTAGATTCCAGACCGGCAGAAGACAACAATGCGATCCGTAGAAGAAGACAATGTGACGAATGCGGAAAACGTTTTACAACTTATGAGAAGATAGAGACAGAACCGTTGAGTGTCATCAAGAAAGACAAGACAAGACAACTCTACGATCGAAACAAGATTCGGAATGGAATCGTACAATCCTGTCACAAACTCCCAGTATCCATGGGGCAGATCGAAGCAGCGATCGATGAGATCGAGACAAAGATCTATAACATGGGAACAAGAGAAGTTGAAACATCTGTGATCGGAGAGATGGTCATGGACAAATTAAAGGATTTGAATGAAGTTGCATACGTAAGATTTGCAGCCATTTACCGTGAATTCAAAGATGTGAACACATTTATGAGTGAATTAAAGAAATTATTAAAATAATCACAATTGTTTTGAATAAACAAGATTGTAAAAATATTACTTTTGTGATAAACTAACCATATCATTTTGAAACCAGCTTCCTTTTTGAGAAGAGAAGGAGTTGAGTATTATTTATCAGGAAGTAATCACAGGAATCGTCAGTGGAGTGAGTGGAAAGCTCATCCACGTAGAAGTAGAGATCAGAAACGGCCTGCCATATTTTACAATGGTAGGCTATCTTTCCAAAGAATCTATGGAAGCAAAAGAGCGGGTTGCATCAGCACTGCGCTCCATCGGCCACCCCTTACCGTCGATGAAGATCACCGTTAATTTATCCCCAGCCAATATAAGAAAGAACGGAACCGCGTTCGATTTCCCGATCGCCGTGGCCTTTTTAGGATGCCTGAATTTAATCGATGCAAGCAAGTTAGATGACATCTGTATCATGGGAGAATTAGGACTAAACGGCAAGATCAGAGGTGTAGGAAACTGCCTTCCGATCGTTTTAGAAGCAAGAAAACAAGGAATTCACAAGTTCTTTGCGGCAAGTGAAGATGAGAATTCTCTAAGAGGAATTGAAGATATTGAAGTGGTATTTATGGACAGTTTACAGGATGTCCTGGACTATTTTCATGGAACATATCATCAAAAAAGTTGCAGAAGTGCAACAACTTATCAAAAGGAAGAGTCAGAAGAAGACTTCAGTGACATTATCGGACAACAACATTTAAAAAGAGCGATGGAGATCGCGGTCACTGGAAGACATCATCTATTGATCATTGGTTCCCCAGGTTCAGGAAAAACAATGGCAGTCAGAAGGATCCCGACCATTCTTCCACAACTATCAAAAGAAGAGAAGATGGAAGTTCAGGCAATCTATGATGCCACTGGAATTCCACGGTATTTAGAAGATGATACCAGGCCATTTCGCCAGCCACATCCAATGATCCCGAAAGCTGCATTCCTTGGAGGCGGCAAGACGCCGACGGCAGGAGAGATCACATTAGCACATCATGGCATTTTATTTCTGGACGAATTTATGGAATTTAAAACAGAATGTATTGAAGCACTCAGACAGCCATTGGAAGATGGAACGATCGATATCACCAGAAATGGGATCTACCACAAGTTTCCGTCAGACTTTCAACTGATCGCCACCATGAATCCATGTCCTTGTGGTTATGGACTGGAAGATGGGATCTGCCGATGTACTTATCATGAAAAAAAGCGTTATCTAAAGAAATTGTCCGGTCCGATCTTAGATCGTTTTGACATGGTCCTATGTCTAAGTAAAAAAGAGACTGATACACAGAAGATACAAAAAGAGAGTCAAGAAACATCCGATCAGATTAAAGAACGCATCGAAACAACCATCCAAAGAGAAAAAAAGTTATTAAAAAACTATCAATGCAGTGATACCAGCCATTTAAGCCACATACAGTTAAACAAGCTCCTTCATTTATCCAAAGAATGCAAAGAGATTTTAGATATCGCCTATCGATCTGGCAAGATCACAAGGCGAGGAATGGATAAGATTTTAAAAGTAGCACTGACGATCATGCTTATGGAAAATGAATCAGAGATTAAACCGATCCACCTGATGGAAGCCATGACCTTCAGAAATACAGGATTTATCAAAGAGGTGCTTGAATATGGAAGATAAATTATATTGGTACTGGCTATGCGGCAAAGTCCGATTGCCGATCAAGAAGCAAAAAGAATTGATGGATATCTTCATTCATCCAAAAGAACTCTATAAGATCAACCCAGAAATCTTAAAAGAACATATGACAGAACTTGAATACGGTCGTTTCGTCCATTCAAGAGATGAAACAGCGATCAGGAAAGGCTATGAAGCCTTGCATCGTGAAAATATCCGTTTTATCATTCAAAAAGAAGCTGCTTACCCGAATCGATTAAGAAAGATCTATGATGCTCCGTATGGGATTTTTCAAAAAGGTCAGCCATATGAAGAAAAAGAACTGTCAATAGCGATTGTTGGATCAAGATATCCGACAACTTATGGATTCGAAATCTCAAAAAAGTTCGCAAATGAACTGGCTCAGCAAGGCGTACAGATCGTAAGTGGACTTGCAAGGGGCGTAGATGGGACGGTTCATCGTGAAATAATCGACAAAAAAGGACAGGCTGTTGGGGTTTTAGGATGTGGGATCGATCTCATTTACCCAAAAGAAAATTTTCAGTTATTTTATGACATGTATGCGAATCAGACAGTTATTTCTGAGTACCCGCCAGGCAGTGAACCGCTCAAATGGCATTTTCCAGAAAGGAACCGAATCATCAGTGGATTAAGTGATGGAATCCTCGTCACAGAAGCCAGAGCAAGGAGCGGATCGCTGATCACGGCGGATTGCGGGCTTGATCAGAACAAAGAAGTGTTCGCAGTTCCCGGAATGATCACAGACAAACATTGCCAAGGGTGTCATGGATTGATCAAACAAGGAGCAAAATTAGTTGAAAATGTCGACGATATTTTAACAGAATTTTCAGAATTCACGGGATTTTCACGAAAATTTCCAAAGCATAGTGTAAAATCTCTTGCAAAGGCAGAAAAAAGGGTGTATGATATGTTGAGTTTGAAACCGAAATATATTGATGAGATCTTAAGTACATCCCAAGATTCTTATGAAGAAGTGATCCAAGCTTTATTTCAATTAGAAGCGAAAGGATATATCAAACAGATCCATCAGAACTTATATATCAAAAAAATGTAAACAAGGGGTAATACTATATGCCAAAATATCTAGTTATCGTCGAATCACCGGCGAAAGCCAAAACAATCAAAAAGTTCCTGGGCAGGAATTACGAAGTGATCGCGTCCAACGGGCATGTTCGCGATCTGCCAAAGAGTACCTTAGGAATAGATATCGAGAATGACTTTGAACCAAAGTACATTACGATCCGTGGGAAGGGTGAAGTATTAGCAGCTCTTCGTAAAGCGGTAAAAAAAGCAGACAAAGTATACCTCGCGACTGACCCGGACCGTGAAGGAGAAGCCATCTCATGGCATTTATATTACGCATTAAAACTAGAGAACAAAAACTACAGCCGAATCACATTTAATGAGATCACAAAAACAGCTGTCAAAGACTCCATTAAACACGCAAGAGACATCGATATGAACTTAGTCGATGCACAGCAGGCAAGACGTGTTCTGGACCGAATCGTAGGATACCAGATCAGTCCGATCCTCTGGGCAAAGATCAAACGAGGTTTAAGTGCTGGACGAGTTCAGTCCGTAGCCTTACGCCTGATCTGTGACAGAGAAGAAGAGATCAACCTGTTTATTCCACAGGAATACTGGTCCTTAGAAGCCTTATTAGATGTCAAAGGAAGCAAAAAGCCATTAGAAGCTAAACTGATCGGCAATAAAGAACAGAAGATTGAGATTCACAGCGAAGAAGAGATGAATGAGATCTTATCCTATTTAAAAGGAAAAAAATTCACCGTCGAAGGAGTGAAAGTCACAGAACGATTAAAGAAGAGCCCACTTCCATTTACGACAAGTACTCTTCAGCAGGATGCATCCAGCAAGTTAAACTTTGCACCACAGAAAACGATGCGTATCGCACAGCAGTTATATGAAGGTGTTAATATCAAAGGACAGGGAACCGTCGGTCTGATCACATACTTACGTACAGACTCCACACGTATCTCTGTAGAAGCCGATGCAGCAGCGAAAGAATACATCAAAGAAGCTTATGGAGCCGAGTTCGTTGGAGCAGGAACTGTTGCCAAGAAAGACGACAAGAAAGTACAGGATGCACATGAAGCCATCCGACCAACCTACATGACAAACTCACCAGCAAGCATCAAAGATGAACTATCAAGAGATCAGTTCCGTTTATACCAGCTGATCTGGAACCGTTTCATGGCAAGCCGTATGGCACCAGCCAAATACGAGAATACATCCGTAAAGATCGCTGCCGGAGATTATCGTTTTAATGCATCCGCAAGCAAGATCACCTTCGATGGATTCCTATCCGTATACAACATTAACAACGAGAAATCCGAAGGAAATGTAATGTTAAAATCCATCGATGAAGATACCAAACTTACATTGAATGATTTAGAACCAAAACAGCATTTTACACAGCCACCAGCTCATTATACAGAAGCATCTTTAGTTAAGACACTAGAAGAGTTTGGAATTGGACGTCCAAGTACTTACGCACCAACGATCTCAACGATCACAGCAAGACGTTATGTTGTCAAAGAAAAGAAGAACTTATACGTCACAGAGCTTGGAGAAGCAGTCAACAACATGATGAAGAAAGCATTCGCAAGTATTGTCGATGTGAACTTCACAGCGATGATGGAAGGCCTGCTTGATATGGTAGAAGAAGGTAAAGTCCATTGGAAATCCGTCATTGAAAACTTCTACCCAGACTTTGAGATCGCAGTGAAGAATGCAGAAAAAGAATTAGAGAAGATCAAGATCGAAGACGAAGTCACAGACGTTATTTGCGATGAATGTGGAAGAAATATGGTCGTGAAGTACGGACCATATGGGAAATTCCTCGCATGCCCTGGATTCCCAGAATGCAGAAATACAAAACCACATTTTGAAAAAGTCGGAATCCCATGCCCAATGTGTGGCGGAGAAGTTGTCTTAAAGAAAACGAAAAAAGGAAGAAAATATTACGGATGTGAAAATAATCCGGAATGTGAATTTATGTCATGGCAGAAACCATCCACAGTCAAATGTGAAAAATGCGGAAGCTATATGATCGAAAAAGGTAAGAAGCTTGTATGCTCTAGCAAGGAATGTGGATTCGTATGCAGCATGCCAGAAGATGAAAAAGAGAAAGAGACTTCTGGGGAGTCAGTGTCAAAATAAGGAGAAAAAATATAGATGAGTAGTATACAATTACTAGATAAAACAAGAAAGATCAATAAATTACTTCATAATAACAATTCACAGAAAGTTGTATTTAACGATATCTGTAAAGTTCTGACAGAAGTAATGAATTCAAACGTCCTTGTCATCAGTAAAAAAGGAAAGATCTTAGGTAAAAATGAAGCAGACCACATCGAAGTGCTTCATCAGCTGATCTCAGGAAATGTCAAAGATTATGTTGATTTTTCATTAAATGAAAGACTATTAACAATTCTTTCCACCAATGAAAATGTCAGCCTTTCCACACTGGGATTTGAGTCAGACGTTGATGATTACTATGCGATCATCGCACCAATTGATATCGCAGGAGAGAGATTCGGAACATTATTTATGTACCGCCAGAGAGAAAATTATTCCATTGATGATATTATCTTAGCGGAATATGGAACAACCGTTGTCGGACTTGAAATGTTAAGATCTGTAAGCGAAGAAGTGGAACAGGAACGAAGAAAGAAAGGAATCGTTGATTCCGCGATCAGTACCTTATCCTTCACAGAACACAAAGCAGTGATCCATATCTTAGAAGAATTAGAAGGCAATGAAGGAGTCTTAGTTGCAAGTAAGATCGCAGATAGATTCGGGATCACAAGATCTGTTGTTGTAAACGCACTAAGGAAGCTAGAAAGTGCCGGAGTTGTTGAGACAAGATCCTCTGGTATGAAGGGAACTTATATTAAGGTAGTGAATGACTTTATATTTGACGAGATCACAAAGATTGATTAGTTCTTTTAGAATTAAAGAAAAAGTTCTTGCAAAGAAGGACAAGGTTTGATATACTGTCATAGGTAAAAATAAACACGCTATTGGAATTCTGGTAAGTGCCCAAGAGGTTTGTCAGAACGATGAAAATAGCGGAAGCAAAAACTAAAGGAGATTTAAAATGAGCGTTATTTCAATGAAACAGTTACTTGAAGCAGGTGTACATTTCGGACATCAGACAAGAAGATGGAACCCTAAAATGGCACCATACATCTACACAGAGCGTAATGGTATCCATATCATCGACTTACAGAAATCTGTAGGAATGGTTGACGATGCTTACAACGCAGTAAAAGATTGTGTAGCACAGGGTGGAAAGATTCTGTTCGTAGGAACAAAGAAACAGGCTCAGGATTCTATTCAGGCTGAAGCAGAACGTTGCGGAATGTTCTACGTAAACCAGAGATGGTTAGGTGGAATGATGACTAACTTCAAGACAATCGAATCTAGAATCGCTAGACTGAAAAAGATCAAAGAGATGGAAGAAGACGGAACATTTGACGTACTTCCAAAGAGAGAAGTTTTAGAACTTAACAAAGAAAAAGACAAATTACAGAAGAACTTAGGTGGAATCGAAGAAATGGGTGGACTTCCAGACATGATCTTCGTTGTAGACCCTAAGAAAGAAAGCATCTGTGTACAGGAAGCACATACTTTAGGAATTCCTCTTGTTGGAATCGCAGATACAAACAGCGATCCTGAAGAATTAGATTATATCATCCCAGGAAACGATGATGCGATCCGTGCAGTAAAACTGATCACATCTGCTATGGCTGATGCAGTTATCGAAGCAAACCAGGGAATCGATGCAGACTCTGAAGAAGTTGCAGAAGACGCTGAATAATTTATTCACACTTTCAATTTAGGAGGAAAAAGAATCATGGCTATCACAGCAGCAATGGTAAAAGAATTAAGAGAAATGACTGGTGCCGGAATGATGGATTGTAAGAAAGCTCTTACAAACACAGACGGAGACATGGACGCAGCAGTTGAATTTTTAAGAGAAAACGGTCTTGCAAAAGCAGCAAAGAAAGCTGGACGTATTGCAGCTGAAGGACTTGTTGCAGTAGCAGTATCTGAAGATGCAAAAGAAGCAGCTATCGTTGAAGTTAACTCTGAAACAGACTTCGTAGCTAAGAACGATACATTCAAAGCATACGTAGCAGAAGTAGCTGATCAGGCTCTTACAACAAAAGCAGCTGATATCGAAGGATTCTTAGCAGAAGAATCTAAAGCAGAAGCTGGAAAAACTGTAAAAGAAGCATTAGATGGTAAGATCGCTGTTATCGGAGAGAACTTAAACATCCGTAGATTCGCTAAAGTATCTGCAGCAGACGGATTTGTTGCATCTTACATCCACGCTGGTGGAAAAATCGGTGTATTAGTAGAAGTTGCTACAGACGTAGTTAACGACGAGATCAAAGAGATGGCTAAAAACGTAGCAATGCAGGTTGCAGCTATTTCTCCAAAATACACAAGCAGAGATGAAGTTTCTAAAGATTACATCGAGCATGAAACAGAAATCTTAAAAGTTCAGGCTATGAACGAAAACCCAGACAAACCAGAAAACATCATCGAAAAGATGATTGTTGGACGTCTGAACAAAGAATTAAAAGAAGTATGTCTGTTAGATCAGGCTTATGTTAAAGCTGAAGACGGAAAACAGGCAGTTGGAAAATACGTAGAACAGGTTGCTAAAGCAAACGGAGCTAATGTTACAATCAAAGGATTCGTTCGTTTTGAAACTGGTGAAGGTATTGAAAAGAAAGAAGAAGACTTTGCGGCTGAGGTTGCTGCTCAGTTAAAATAATTTCTTTGTTGAGAAATTGAATAGAATTTGATTTTTTATGGCACACATCACTTTTGTGGTGTGTGTTTTTGTTTTGCAGTAATTTTTAGAAAAATATAAAATTTAATTGATGATGTAATCTTTTGATCTGAAATTATCTTGAAAATGTCAAATTGGGTAGTAAACAGTTGAATTCAGTAGTTACTTGTGGTATTTTATCTACATATGTTATTGTGGAGGTAAAAAGGAGTATGGCTAGAGCAAAAAAGAATGGAACTTATTTAAATGTTTGTATAGAAACTTCAATATATAAGAGACTAGAAAATTTATGTGTAGATGCTGGGCAGACAAAGACTGTGGCTGTAGAAAGAGCATTGATTGCATATCTTGATGCCTACGAAGAAAAACAGAAAAGACTCAAAGAACTAGATTCGGTAAAATAATAAAACTGTTTTATATAGGAGAAATGATATATGACATTTAAGATAAAAGAAGAAAAAAAAGATAGAATAAAAGGAAATTCTATCTTAAATAATGCGAAATATTCAGCAGACAATACTGATGAATGGTATACTACATATGAGACAATTGATGAGGAAATTATACATTATAAGAAACAATTTAAAAATAAAATTGTGCTGTGCAATTGTGATGATCCATATTTATCAAATTTCTGTTATTATTTTTTGAGACATTTTAATCAATTAGAATTAAAGAAATTAATTTGTACATCTTATACAGGATCAAAAATAGATCAAATACAAGATAGTAATCAACTGTCATTTAATTTTTTGGATGATAAAGAAGATCCCATTATACTAAACCAAGGATATGTGCTAACGATATCTGAAATGCCAGGTGAAAAAGGAAAAGAAATAAGTGATATAATAATAAAAAAAGTGTTAAAAAATAAAAAAATTGTTCGAAAATTAAAAGGATCAGGTGATTTTCGTTCAGAGGAATGTGTAAAATATTTAAAAGAATGTGATATTTGTTGTACTAATCCACCATTTAGTTTATTTTCAGAATTATTTTCACTTTTAATGAAATATAATAAACAGTATTTATTGATTGGAAATCAAAATGCAATAACGTATAAAGAAATATTTCCTTATATTAAAGAAAATAAAGCATGGGTTGGATATCGATTTGGAGATATGGCGTTTCGTGTACCTGCTGATACAAAGCCAAGAAAAACTAGATTTTGGATAGATGAATTTGGACAAAAATGGAGAAGTCTTGGGAATGCAATGTGGTTAACTAATTTAGACACTGAGAGACGACATGAGAAATTAGAATTGTCTAAATATTATGATCCAGATAATTATCCTAAATATGATAATTATGATGCAATTAATGTAAAAAGGGTTGTAGATATTCCTTTGGATTATGATGGAGTTATGGGCGTACCCATTACGTATTTAAAATATCATAACGAATTGCAATTTGAAATTGTAGGGGAAGCAAATCATGGATCTGATAATGAGTTTGATTTATTTAAACCACAAATAAATGGGAAACAGTTATTTAAACGAATTCTCATTAAAAGAAAAAAGATGGAGAGAGATTTTCGAATCCTTGATTTATTTTGTGGGGCAGGTGGATTTTCATGGGGTATGCATGAGAATCCATATTTTAAAACTAAAGTTGCTTTAGACTTTGATGAAAAAGCGGCAGATACTTTTAAAAAGAATATGCCAGAAGCAGAAGTAGTTGTGGGAGATATAACAGAAACAGAGATTAAAGAAAAAGTTATAAAGTTAGCCAAAAAACATAAGGTTAATATGATAATTGGCGGGCCACCGTGCCAAGGATATTCAATGAAGGGTAAAAAACTTGGGTTAAAAGATCCTAGAAATTTTTTGTTTCGAGAATATCTTGATTTTGTAAAACAAATAGAGCCAGATTTATTTGTAATTGAAAATGTCAAAGGGATGTTGCTTTCTGCAAATGGATGGTTTAAAGATGAAATTGTACAAACAATCAAAAAGCTTGGATATGAAGTAAGTTATGATATACTTAATGCTGCAGATTTTGGTGTTCCTCAATCAAGAGAAAGAGCTATTTTTATTTGTTCAAAGTATAAAGAAATTCCACTCCCCGAACCAACAGTTAAGAAAAAAACAACGGTTAGAGATGCTATAGAAGATTTGGCATATTTAGAATCAGGAGAAGGAAATTTTGAACAAGAATATATAACAAAGGCAAAAAGTAAATATCAAAAAAGGTCTAGATCGGGGAGTAAAAAATTATATAATCATAAGGCATCTAATCATAAACAAGTAGCAATTGATAAATTAAAATTAATTCCACCAGAACAAGGAAAAGAATATCTTCCAAAAGAATTGCATGGGAAACAAAAGTTTAAAACGACATGGGGAAGACTTAAATGGGATGACGTTTCACCAACAATTGATACAAGATTTGATGCTTCATCTAACGGAACAAATAATCATCCATTTCTAAATAGAGCAATTACTCCAAGAGAAGCGGCTCGAATACAGTCTTTTGATGATAAATTTATTTTTTATGGATCTAAAGTATATATAAGAAAACAAATTGGAAATGCTGTACCACCGCTTTTGGGTAAAGCTATCGCGGATCAAATAGCAAAAAGTTTTGGATTAGAATAAGTAATAAAAAGATATGAAAGCAATATGAACGGAAGGTGAGTTAAATGAATAATGAAATGGCATATTTATTAGGGATGATAACAGGTAATGGGGAAATACAAAGAGGTACTATTTCAACAACAGTATCTATTGATATACCGCATAAAAAGTTAGAAACAGAATTCCAAAAAGATGTAGGTATTTATGTAAAAGCGAGCATTACAGATATAAGACAAATACTAGAGCCTCTTTTAGGTACTTCTTTAAAATTTATTCAAAATGCCAATATTTCAATATTATCGTTTACAAAGGATAATGAAGATTACCTAATACGTGAAATTATGCGATATATAGGTAATGCGATATCTTCAGAATCTATAAGAATTTCTTCAGAAGTATTTCGATTTACAATGGATGAAAGGAGACAATTTGTAAAAGGATTTGCTGATGTTACGGGTTATATTCGAAGAAGTAATTATGCTTTTAAAGAACCGAATTATAGAGTATATTTTGAAATTCCGCATAATTGGGGATTGGTTATAGATTTTTGTAATTTACTGAAGAGTATAGATATTCCGGTTCAAAATATAGATTGGGCCCATCCTAATATGAGAGATGGAAATTTGAAAAAATATAATCAAGGAAAGCCAGATTTTTGGAAGAAAGAACATCAGATAAAAGTATGGGCTGTTGAATATCAACCGATAGGATTTGCAGTTATTCATAAACAAGAGGCATTGGATTATTTTTCAGAAAAGCAGAAAACTTTCCTTGAAACACAAAGAAATAAAAAATATTCAGAAATAACACATCGGTATTATTGGCAAATGAATGGAAAAAAACGGAAGGAAAAACCAATCCATCCAAGAGAAAATGATGATTTTATACCAGAAGAAATTAGAGGAAAACATTATAATTCTTGGAGTGAAATTGCATTTGATCTTGGATACAATAGGGAGTCATAATGTTAGAAAAAGAGTTATATGAACCAATGAGATGTTGGTTAGATCAATATTTAAAGGATAATTATAAAGGATACGAAATTATTACAGTTGATACATCTCAAGAAAGATTGGATCGGGCACTGCTAAGGTATGATATTGTAATTGATATGGCAATTGGAGTAGATATTCAAATAGATGTGTTGGGAATTGCACGAAAAAGAAATAAAGTGAAACTATTTTTTGTCGAAGCAAAGAAGACAAAATTAACCCTTAGAGATTTAGGACAGTTATGGGCGTATTGTAAATTAATAGATCCAGAAGAAGCATTTTTATTGTCGTCAGCAGGATTAGGAAGTTTAAATAAATTAGTTAATTCATTTAGACGTGAAGATTTGTTGGATTTTGGAAATGCTAAAAAAATAAAGAAAATGAAAATTGGAAAGTGGGATATATTGAAGCAAACTGTGGATTTACATACGCTTGTTCCTAAAATATAAGTACATATAAAAATAAATTATTTTAAGTGGATTGTTGATTTTTGATAAAAAATAAGAATTTAGGCATATTTTTTTAGAGGTATTGTATAATATAAAAAATATGATAAAATGATACTATCAACAATTAAATTAAGAAATCAAAGTAAAGGAGATAATAATATGGGGTTAGCACAAGATTTAGACAATTTTATTAAAACATCTGGAAAAGATGTTTTTATAGAAGCCGAAGGAAAAATATCTAGATTAAGATCATTTTATGATGAATATAATAGTAAGTACACACCTACAATAAACTACGATACAGATGGAATAATTGCTTTAAGCGAAGAAAAAAATAAATGGGGATTAGAGCTTAGATTATATTTACATGATAATCCAGGGTTTATTTCAACTACAAATAATACGGTGTACCGGAGTGAATATTCATATAGAATAAATGATACAAAGGTGATTCGTGAATTATTTGATTTAGGATATCGTATAGGTCTTAATTAAAAGAGATAGGAATAATAAAAGTTTTATATTGTGAATTTGGAGATAAAAATGATAGAAATACCATTTGAAAATTTAAATTCTGCTAATTTAGTTGTTGATACAATATATAAAGGAGGCAATTTAAAAGGTAAAGCATCGGAAGTACTTTCAAGATTGCTTCCTAATTGTAGTAATTCTGGTGGATTCAGAAAAGTTATGAGAAAAGATAACAGTGGATTACCGGCATATGTTGTATTATATACATCTATGAATGAATTAGCATGGCCAGATTATTTAGATGAAGAGACAGGTATATTTAGATATTATGGAGATAATAGAAAACCAGGGAAGTCAATTTTAGACACGCCTAGAAAAGGTAATGAATTGTTAGAGTTAGTTTTTGAGTGCTTAAATAGTAAGGATGGATCAATTCAAAATATACCTCCATTTTTGATATTCAAAAAAGGTGCTATAGGATGGGATGTGCAATTTCTTGGTTTAGCAGCACCGGGGAATTCAAGAATTTCTCCAGATAAAGATCTTGTAGCATTTTGGAGAACTATGAATGGACAACGATTTCAAAATTATGAGGCATATTTTACTGTTTTAAATACTAGAGAATCAATAGATAAAGAATGGTTGAATATGTTAATTTATGATCATGATAATAGTTTGAAGTATGCCCCAGATGTTTGGAAAAATTTTATAAAAAGAGGGAGAAATGGAATTATTCCATTAATCGCAAACGAACTTCCTAAAATTCCAGATAAATATGATCAATTACAAAGTAATGAAGATGGTCAAAAATGTCTGACAAAAATTAGAAGTTATTATAAAAATAATCCTTATGGATTTGAAAATTGTGCTAAAGCTATTCTTGAAAAAATGGATGATAAGTTTCAGGATTTTTCTTTAACACGACCATGGAGAGATGGCGGTAGAGATGCATTGGGATATTATGTTATCGGGTCAGCTAGTAAGGCAAATTATCCGTTACGTATTGATTGTGCAATGGAAGCAAAATGCTATGCAGAGAATCATGCAGTTGGAGTTAGAGAAATGTCGAGATTAATCTCTAGGATACGATATCGACAATTTGGTGTATTAATAACAACAAGTTATGTTCATAAGCAGGCATATAAGGAAATTATAGAAGATGGACATCCTATATTGGTGATATCAGCGACAGATATTGTAAATATTCTTCGGAGAAATGCCATCTCTTCAGAAAATATTGATGAATGGTTGGTTTCACTAGATAAATTTGATGATAGAGGAGTACAACGTCGAGTGGATACATATTACGAAAAGATAAATTTGCATTAATGGGAAATGGAGAATATTATGCTAAAGATTAATATTCTCCATTTTTAATATATACATAGAATTTAAAAATTTATATGTATCAAAATAATAAATTGAAAGAAGGAATAAGTGTGAAATTTAAGACTTTACAGATGATAATAGACGGGCATAACTCATTATATGATGATATTAAAAGTATTGTTCAGTATGGGTCGAATAAATATTATTATAATAAAGAAGTATATTTAATAAATAAAATTATAATAAATAATCGCTATTTATGGATGTATTGTCAGTATGATAATTCGAAATTATATGGTGATGTTGTCTTTGATACTGAAAACGAAAAACAATTAAAAAATAAAAGAAGAAAGAATGAAATTGAGTTAAGAAAGCAATTGTTTTGTGCATTTGATATTGATAGTCAAATATTATACATAAATGATTATACAAAAAAAGGTATTATAAAGTCTTATGTATCTGATACATTACAAAAAGAAGCTATAATAAAAAATATATATTCTTCATTGGAAGAATTTCAAGAAGGAGTGAAATTCCTAAAAAAAGTAAAATTTACACAATATCGAAATGTAGTAAATACGTTAGATAAAAAGTCTATTTTTACGCAGCAGACAAACATACTGGGTTTAGATTTGCCAGATAAAATAACTATGCAAGTAGAATATACAGATACTTTAATAGGTAAAGTAAAGAATGGAATGCAAGAGTTAAAACAAAAAAGGGATCAAGGACTTTTTACTGATATTATAGTAATAGGAGAAGATGATTTTGGTATAGAACAAAGCTTTGATTTTAGATCTGTAATAAAAAATATTGAAATAAATGTTAATAAAAATGAAGATGACAGGTATAATGATAAAGAAGTAGAGGATAGATTTTTTGAAAAGATAGGGTGAGTTTTATATGTATGGACTTGATAAAACTATATTGGTATTAGTTACACTTTTGTGTTGGGGAATATCATTTATATTTAAAGTAGATTATTCTATTATTGCATCGGAGGGGATAACAATAATTTCAATTATCTTAGCAATATATATGACTTCTTTCTCAAGTCTTGTATCATCAAAATTA
>OGXS01000434.1_pt1 | contig 40513 bp, 43 predicted proteins | sample 1576371 | NCBI WGS metagenome assembly OGXS01 (sample SAMEA3541475, study PRJEB24748) | human gut metagenome | biome: human gut; feature: human-associated habitat; material: faeces | place: China | collected 2012
GTGGCCTCGGAGCAAGGTTTGGATACGAGCGTGTGTAAGCGAGTATTCAAACCGCTGCGACTAAAGTCACAAATATAGGGGATAGGCTCTCTTTTCTGGCGTCTGTTTCACAGCCTTACAAATCAGAATATATCCAAATCTTTGCCATTAACCACATAACCTTCATAGCCAGCCTCTCGTATCTCGTCAAGAATAGCTTCATCCCTCCATGCCATTTCCGCTGCAAGATTCTTACGGTTATCCTGAACATTCATATGATAAATACGGTGGTAGGTTACGAGAAGCTTTGGATTGGATTTTTTTGCAACCTGGGCGAGATCTGTGCTTAATGTATGCACCTCGCGGTGATATTTTTGCCATTTTGGTTCACGGCAGGATATTCCGGCGGCATATTCTACTTCGTGAAGAAGAATGTCGCAGTCTTTGGCTTTTTCTGCCACGATATCAAGTGGGGCTGTATCGCCTGTAATCACAATAGTTTTATCTGGTGTTATAAACTTGTATCCATAACATTCTAAAGTTCCGTGACTTACAGGAAATGCCTCTACTGTTACACGGTCATCTTTATAAATAATTCCAGACTCGATTTCTGTGACTTCCACTCGGTATCCCGATTCATTTGCCTTTTCAAATCCGTTAATTCGGAAATCAATATCAGTCTCATAGGCCTTTAAGATATGATCTGTCATATGCTGCATTCCCTTAGGGCCAAATACTTTGAGTGGAACCGGACGCTCTAATACCCACGGGGTAAAAATAAGGTCTGGATATCCGGCAGTGTGGTCTGTATGCAGATGTGTACAGAATGCCACTGTTAAAAGATCTGGTCTTAACGCATCAATTCCATTAAAGTAAGCTGCGGAAGCCTGTCTGACTACTCCCGGCCCAAAGTCTACAATATATGCCCTGTCTCCTACAACTACTGCGGAAGACGGACCATTTGCATTCGGGCAGGCATTAGGTGTGCCTGTACCTAAAAGAACAAGTTTTGTTTTCATTTTATTGTATCCTTCTTTATTTTGTATTTTTATATTTTTTATTCTATTTTAAGGTTATTACACATAGAAAGATTAGAATTAAAACACTACTCCGCTACTTCTGCCCCAGAAACATGCTTAATAGATATTCCAGTAAATCCATAAATAATACTGAAAATTGGTGTTAAATACAGCAAGAACAAATATGGGAAGAATGCAGCCCAGGCTACACCAAGTGTTCCTGCCATATATACGCCATAGCCATGCCATGGAATCATTGGGCCTGCCATTGTTCCTGAATCTTCAAGACAGCGGGAAAGGATTTCCGGTGCCACTTTTCTTTCTTTAAATACTGGTGCCATTAAGCGGCCTGTCAGTACATGAGACATTGGCTGGGAACAGCTGATCAAACTTGTGATATAGCCAACAATTAAAGTAACTAAAATCATAGAACCATCACTGTTAATACGCTTTACAACCGCATTTAAAATGTGCTCTAATACGCCGAGTTTTTCAAGCATACCTCCCATACCAACAGCAAAACTGATGATGGCAACGTACTGTAACATACTTCCCATACCACCACGATTTAAGATGGACTGAAGTACCCCTTCCTCAATTGTAGTTGTATATCCACTATATGCAGTCTGAATAATACTCTGTAATGTCGCATGCTGTACAAAAAATGAAACTGCTCCTGCTGCAAAACTTGAAATTCCAAGTGCAGAGATTGCATTTACCTTACAAAGTAAAAGCACGATAATTAAGATTGCAGGAATTAATGTTACCGCTCCAAGATGGAATTCTCCATTTAATTCTGTAATATAGTTTGAAATATCTCCTGCTGTATAACCACCGCTTGTCTGCTGGATTCCTAAAACAGTAAAGATAATTAACGTAATGATATATGTAGGAATCGTTGTCCAAAACATAGCACGGATATGAGCACCTAACTTTGCACCTGCGACAGCTGGAGCTAAGTTTGTTGTATCAGAAAGCGGGCTTAACTTATCACCAAACATTGCACCACAGATAACTGCTCCGGCAACCATACCAGGATTAATTCCCATCGCATTGCCGATTGCCATCATTGCAACACCAGCACTTCCAACAGAACCATAAGAAGTTCCTGTTACAACACTAAGTACAGAACAGAATAATAATGTAAGCGGCAGTAACCATGCCGGGTTAATCATCTTAAGCCCCCAGGCAATAATTGTCGCGATCGTACCGCTCTGTAACCAGGTACCAATCATAACACCAATCGCCATAAGCAGACAAAGTGTCGGAACGACCATACGAATCGCATCATATGCGCCCGCAACAACATTATCATATGGAATACGAACAATCTTGCAAACAAGATAAATAAAAATCCAGCTTGCAAATAAGCCGATCATCGGTCCGCCAGTCTTTAAACGAATACAAACTGCAACCGAAAAAATTATCAATACAAGCAGTAACAATGACTGCGGTAAATTCAGTTTCTTTTCTTCTTTCATCACTTTTCTCCCATTCTGTCAGATTCTCTACTGTCAACAAAACAATTACATTCTATACAAATCGTAACCTTTTCAGAAACATACTTACTGTAAATCTATATGTAATTTTATCTTCCTGTCTGTATGAATCTTTATTTCGCCTCTTTAACCTATTACGATTTAATGTGTTAAATTGCAAAAGACGAACTATATTATAACCCATAATAAGCGAAAAAGCAATGTCCTATTAATGAATATTGCGAGATACACAACGGGAAGATTTTTCTAACCGCCGAGATTACGAACGGGAACTTCGTACCGTTTCCGCTAATATTGATATGATTCTTGGGAAGAATCACGAGCAGGAACAGCAGATTGAGAAAGAGCAAAATTTATAAATTTCCTGTTTTCATACTTTCCAAAAAGAGGTATTATATAAAAAAATGCAGGAGGTATATTCAAATGAAAGCACATAAATATTGGTCACTTGGTGCATTGGCAACCATGATTGGAACCTTTTATACCGGCTATAAAAACATGAAAACAGCTCACAAATATTTTGCTTGCAGCTCTCTTCTCTGCATGATTATGGCTATCTACTCTGGTCATAAAATGATTTCTGGTAAATCCAGAAAAAAGAAAGATCCTGTTTCTGAAGAAGCGCACACGGTAAACCATGAGTACCATGACACAGCCTCTCTCCTATGAGATAATAACCCCAGGAGGTTATGTTATGGATAAGATCACACACAAAGCACGCTGTGAACAATGGACAGCTATCGTCAATGAATGTCTTGCAAGTGGTATGCTAAAAACCACATGTTTATAAACGGCTTTCTACAGACAGCCGTTTTCAATGGCCGCGTTCAGAAGATGAACTTAAAGAGATCACTCCCCAGCAGTTCAAATGGCTGATGGAGGGATTATCCATCGCACCAAAGAAAAAGATAAAGGAACTTACTGCGCCGCCAAGATATCTTTTATGATTGTGCATTATAATGCGACCGAATCTGCATTACGGAATTTCTGTATGCACAAACACACATGGAGATTGATAGATACAATAAACGGAGCAAAAGCCAGTGCCTTAGTTTACAGTATAGTAGAAACAGCAAAGGAAAACGGAGTAAATCCATTTCGGTATCTGGAATTCCTGCTGACAGAAATGATGGAACATGAAGAAGATACGGATTACTGTTTTATAGATGATCTGTTACCGTGGTCAGGCTCAATACCAGATATATGCAAGATGAAGAATAAAAAAGAGCACTGAGAAGTCAGTGCCTTTTTTGTTTCGGGTACTCATCGTTTACCGTGTACCCAATAAAAAGATTATCGCATAGTTGTGAGCGATTGAAAATCCGAGCGATTATGTACCGCTTACAATATTATCATAAATATCATTAGTATACTATCGAAAAAGCAGCGACAATTTCTTATCGCTGCAGTTTATAAAATTCATTCTTTTTTTAATTTCTTATAGTAATTCAAAATAATTATAATTTTTTATTCCTCTACTATAAAATCAAACTTCCTCATATATTCTATTAATGTAGTTACATCTTCATAAGTATGTTTATTTCTCCCATATACTGATGGTTTTTCTTCATCCAAAATTTTTTCTAATTCCAAATAAGTTTCTCTAACACACTTTTTTACCTTTTCTCGCATTTCTTTTAGTTCTAACTCTTTATTTAATGTTTTGAATTCTTCTGTTGACTCATCTACAGATTTGCTCTTTTTTTTAATTACACGATAACTTCCCTTTACTCCAGTTGGTTCAATATAAGAGTTTCTTTTTAAATACGCCACTGCATTACTAAAAGCATACACATCATAGTCTACATTATATATATATCCATCATCTTTCAATAGCCTCTTTAAATCAGTAGTCGTAAAATTTTCCAGCTTTTCTAAATAGACTTCTATTCTTTCCCGTACTTCTTTAGTTCCTAACATATTTTTCACCTTCCACTTTCTATTCAAATACTAAAATATCTTCTATACTGTCTAAACCAAATACCCTTACCATATGATGTAAAACATCTACTGACGGAATCACCTTCCCATATAAGTAATTTTTTATTGCACTATCGCTCATACACATCTTATTTGAAAATTCAACTATTGTATAATCGTTATTTTTTATTAACTTTCGAATATGTAGCCTTGTTTCTTTCCAATTTATTTCTTTTTCTTTATTTTCTTTCTTCATTTCTTCATCCTTTACTTTGTTTTTTAATTATTATAATTCATTCATGGCCCTCATGCAAGTCTTTATTCTACATATATCAACAAAATCTATCTTTATTAGAAACACAAATGGAATTAGTAAAATCTACAACTTTCAAAAATATTGGAATATATGAATGGGAAAAAATTTATATATTTCAAAAACTCCTAATAACTCCACCTTCTCACATAATCGTAAGCAGGTAATCATCCGTACCTTTCTTCTTAAATTTTTGATTTTACAAAAGCAATAACATCATCATTCTTTTGCATCGTATTTAAGTCTACTTCAAGTTCTTCAAATAACATCCATAAATATTTAGTCCCATCAATTTCAAAGATATCATCTCTCATAGACTCTGGAGGATCAGTTAATAATAATTTATACAACTTATGGTTATAAATTTTATATCTACCATCGCTAACCGAATACTTATAATGTTTTGCATGAGCAACATATTCCGTAGTGACATTCATCTTTAGCAAGTCACTTATGACTTGCATTCTGCATATCCGCATTAGAAGGCATGAACGCCTGAAGTGAATCTAACACAAGAAGCTTTGCTTGAAAACTCCGAATCGTTTTTTCCAGACAGTCATCTATAAATGTCAATCCCATATCTGCATCATCTATAAATACAACCCTGTTACAATCTGCTCCTGCTTCTTCTAACCGGGGTTTTATTGTATCCCCCACATTATCTTCTGCATCTTGATATATGACATTCCCGATTTGTTCCAGCTTTTTCCATCTGGAAGAAGCCCTCCTCTGGTGAGAGCTGACGCAATATTTATCATAAAAGTAGATTTTGCATCACCCGGATCACCCTGTAATAAGGTAAGTTTTCCATATGGAATATACGGATACCATACACTTACTTTCCTTAAAAACTGGATGAGAACAGCAAAAGAAAAATGATATAGAAAAAGCCCAGAGTTTAAATTCTCTGAGCTTTTCTCTTGTCTATAGAAGTTTCGTCCACAGCTTTTCTTATCTTCTATCTGGATATACCATAGTATTTCAAACAGCAATCATAATAGTTGATTATTCATGGATTTCTAATGGAAGATTATCCGGATCATGGAAAAATGTCATTTTCTTTCCGGTATAATCATCTAAACGTACCGGCTCTGTTGCTATTCCTTTTGCATTAAGTTCTTTAACCGTATCATCAACGCTTTTTACCTTAAATGCCAAATGCCTCAAGCCAAGTGCTTCCGGATAATTTACACGGACCGGAGCATCTTTTATAATAAATAGCTCAATCTCCTGCTTTCCACAGGCCAAATCTATTTTATAATCATCCCGTTCCTTTCGATAATTTTCCCGGATTATTTCAAACCCCAGTAAATCAACATAAAAATGTTTTGATTTCTCATAATCGCTTCCTATAATTGCAATATGATGAATTGTATCAAACATTGATTTATCCTCCGTCGTTTTCTTCTATTTTTCTATAAGTTTATCACAGTAAGATTTTTATGAAAACACATTAAATCTCTGTTTTTTTATTTCTTTTATTTCCACAAGACTACTATTCTAATATAAATATGTCAACTTAACTTTTGCAATTTTTTCTATTATTGCTACACTTGTTCATCTGCCTGTGTAATTCCAGTTTTAGAGAATAGATCCTTCTGTGTCATATTCTGATGCACCCTTGCATCAATCATCGTCTGAATAATATCATATTCCGGTTGCAGTGCATCATATTCTGCTTTTACCTCCGGGTTCTGCAATGCTCTTTTTTTATAATCTTTATAGCTACTCATTGCCATACCTCCGTTCATAATCTGCTTTATACTTCTTTGCCAGCAGTTTAGGCTCTAAGAAATCCAATAATTCCTGCACAGGGTATCTTTCATCTGTTGTATCATATAAGAAAATTCCTGCGGTTTCTATTTTCCAAGCTGTATTGGTATTAAACTGCCATACAATTATACACTTTTCTTCTCTGAAGCTATCTTTTCGATTTCCTCTATGGTTAGCTCTGTGTATACTGCAATATCTTCGTAACTAAGTTTGCCACCATCCAGCATAACCGGTAACAATAAAGATCTTTTTAAAACAAGTAGCATCATTTAGCACGAGAGACCACCCGTATTATCTTTTCCAAAAGGGATTCTGAAATATCTTCTTTTATATGGATAACAACTCCATTTATTTCAATAGAGATATCGGAAGGACTCTCCGATCTGGACTGTTGAGTGATCTTTTCAGGGATTTCAACTACCTGCTGGCATGAGACAGAATTGTCTTGGACGTGCTCCAGACAGGCTTTACGGATACAGCGTAAACGATAATAATAATTCGATTTTGAGATACCTTTTGTATCACACCATTGTTCAACTGTCATATCCTGAGGACGGTTCTGACAGTCTTTCACTAACTGAGCCCATTGTTGTAACCGATAATCTACAGCAACAGCCGTGGTGATAGAACTCATAGAAAATGCCTCCTGTCCAGTCCTAAAAGTTGAGTACTGAACTTTTAAGACTTTTAATAATCTTTAGGACTATTATGGCACTGGTTGGAGGTAAAATCCAGATACGGACTATCTACCACTTACACTTTTCCTAAGGTCAGTAACTCCACATGCCAGATAAACGGTAGTACCGCCAGCCAGGTCAAGCATGATGTCTTAACTCTTTTATAATGGCAGACAAAAGTTCTGATGGGCAGGAGGGACAGATTTCAATACGGATACTGTCATTAAGAAAGATATGGATAGAGGATGAAGGTTGTGAGGAAACAAGCTCTTTCCTGCGTAATTCCTGTTCTGTTGGCATTTTTGCAAAGACAGGGGCATCTTCTTTTACGGAAACCGGATTCACATTTTTTAATTTGCGGATCCAGTAAGACATGGTAGAAACAGGAACCTGATGTTCCTGGCACCATGTCCGGTAGGTCTGTCCATTAGAATAAAATTCCTGTACACGTTCAGACCAGAATAAGATTTTCTCTTCTTTTTTCATAATGGTATACTTCCTCTCATATTTTGAGAAGATTGTATCAGAAAATTAATTGTGGTAACAGGTACAGATGATTACCTACTTACAATTCTAAAACAACTGCGTCTTAACTAAATCATTTATTTTCACCATATTATCATATATTTTCTCTCCACTTATATCTTCCCCATATTTTATATCTGATGCTTCCTCTTTATAACTTCCTATATAATTATCTATGGTTTCTGGATTTATAAGATTACATTCAAATACAATATTGGGTGAAGTTACCAATGTATAATTTAATTCTGCTGTTCCTGCTGAATAATATTTTGAATCGTTGCCATTCTCGTTTACCTTTTTTACCTTTTTTTCTATCTTTTCAGTTTTATTTGCACTTTTCACATTAGGCTCTACCAATATATAGTATCTTTGTATTCTTCCAGCCGAATCCAACATAATTAATTCTAATTGATTCGTTGTCCCCATTCTCAAATAAATATCATTTTCTTTTACTTTATCTTCCTCTGAAACAAATGGAAGTGACATAGAGATTGTGTTATTTTTTATTTGTGGATACATCCTCTTTATAAAAGGACTCTCTTTGTTATTACTGGCATTATTAATTGCTAAATATGTAGCTATTGGCTGTCCCTGTTTTATTGCAAAGCTCATATTAATATCATCCCCTGCCAACTTTAACTTACATTCTTCTTTTATCGAAAGAGGTTGATTACTTTCTTCTAATTTATAGTCTCTAGTTGCAATTTCTTTTGATATATCTATTGTTCGATCGTTTAATTTACAATTCATAAAAATTGTTAGCATTGTTAAAAGCACTGCCATCCCATTCAATATAAGAAATCCAATATCTAATTTCTTCTTACTTTTTATTTTCTCTTCTATATCATTTACATTTTTTTCAATATTAACAAATTTCTTATTTACGTCATTTTTAAATTCTTCCAAATTTTGTTGTTGTTCTCTCAACTCTTTTTGTTGACTGATATTATTTCCTTTCGTTCTATTTCTATTATTTTCACTTTTCATCGCACATTCACTCCTTTTCATCTATAGATACTAATAGTATATTTTTATAAAATTATGCATTATTCTATGTTTTTATCTTTATTGTAAACGTTTTGTTAAAGTATATCTTTCTTTATGTTCTCTTTTATCAATTGCCTTATCTATATATTTATTATAGTTCTTTTTAAACTCCTCCCATTCTACTAAAGAACAATATGAATCTTTATCTGAATCATATATACCCTCACAAGGATTTGTTTTATATGCTTTTTTAACATTCATCATGTTTTTCCTAAACAAATTATCAACATCAAATATTGTACTTACCGTGGATTCTTGTTTACAAACATCACATGTATGCAAAGTCTCCTTCATTAACATTTCTTTAGCCTCAGGAGTATATACTGCTACAATACCATTACATCTGTTATTCTCTCTATCTTCAAGAGAATATCTAATCTCATCATACATCCAATCATCATATCTCCCCCACATATCTTTTTTATGGTTAATTGCCTGAGGGGTAATAATAATTATTGTTACACTTGTAGTCTTCAATTTAGAATACAAATATTTTTGTATTGTTTCTTCTGACATTCCTGATCTATCTTCATTTTCTGAACAATTAATAACTTTCGTCTCTCCATCAAATAACTCACAAAGCTTTGTTTTATATTTTTCTCCATCGCTAAATCTAAATGAAATAAATACTCTTCTTGCCATATGAACCTCCTCATCCATTAGGATTACATTTATTTATAACTACCTTCAATATACTTCAGCATACTTTGAGCAAGCTTAAAATAATCAATCTCTTTCAAAAAGGCTTCATTTAATTCTTTTGATGCCTCATTTAATTCTTTCCATCCATTGTTTTTATATTCTAAAGCAACTTCTGCTGAACATCCCCCCACACTACCAACAATAAATACTGGAATCCCATACTCTGTCGCTAATTTTATTTCTTCTCTAATTCCTTCTTGACTTTTATCCATTTTAATTTTTCCACCAAGGCAAACTAATGCTTTTACTTCATCTCTTTGTATCATTTTTTTTCGCATTAAACTTAAACTTTGTTCTAAATCTTGCATTTTATCAACTATATTTAGGTTGCAATTTTGCCTATAATATTCTTCCTGTTCACTATTATTGTTCAAAAACCAATTTGAAATAAACATACTTAACCTATTTGAAGCCTTTTCAGAATCTACCTGTTTTGCAATGTCAAAAAATAATTCTTGAAATGTAGGATGGGCGCCAAAAGTCAAAATATATCCTTCTCTAACAATAACTTTTGCAAATTTTATTAAAGCATCTGTTAAACTCTGTTTATATATTTCATCACAATCAGGAAAAGCTCCTGATATAACTATTTCCTGTTTTTCATTCCTCTTCATTTTATCCCCTCCATTAATATAATGCTCCCAATGATAATAAAAGTCTTCAATCGAATCCATTACTATATTATTTTGCTGTGATATGTTGATTATTTTGTTGGAAAGAATCAATATCGAATCTACATTCGAATCCTCCAATTTTTCTCTTAAATAATCTACATCCTTTTCTGTTACTGTCCTCCCAAATATTTGAATATACTGATTAATATTTCTCTGTGGATAATGATAACCTTTACGTTCCATTGATAAACTATAAATCATCTTCTTTTGATCCCATACTTGCAATTTGGACTTAAAAAGATTCTCTACCGTTTCTAGATAATCAAATATTTTATTCGAATTAAGCATTATCAATTCGAAGGCTTTTTGTAATATTTCATCTATAATTTCCGTCAGTGTTTCTTCTTTTTCAAAATCTTCCGAACTATACGATAAATGTGGCTGATCTGATGGTTTAATTCTTAATTTCTTTACATCTGCTCCATCAATTTGAACCCACAAAATAGGTATATTTCTTAATAATGCAAAACGTAATTCCTTTAAAATCCAATCTGATTCCGCAGCTTTGCCAGTATGAATAAAAATAAAAATTTCGCTATTTTTCATCACCTCATCAATTTCAGTCTGTGCTTCATCTCCTACATTTACTTTAGCCACATCCCGAAATATTTTTAGTTTTTCTTCTTGTATTTTTATTTTATCATAAATTAAAGCCGCAATTTCTTCACCATCAATTCTTCTATGACTAATAAACACTTCACCACAATTATTATACAGCGTAGGCAATTCTCTTGCTATAATTTTTCTAGAAAAAGCTTTAGCTATTGCAGAAATATGTATTTTATCCAATCCTCTACATCGTAATTGTTCCCATATATCATAACTTTGTTTTTTAGATATATTATCTACAGGTTCTCTAGCTTCTTTACTAAAAGCAACTGGCCATATATCCGCTTGTTTTTCTTTTGCTTTTTCCAAAAATTGTTCTATGTTTTCATCTAATTCATTCTGTATTTTCCCAGAATTATAAACAATAACCAACGGTTTTTCGTCTAATTTTCTCTTATTAAGAGCAACATTTGTAGGAGTAACTTCCATCAAATTAATTCCATATACCTGTAGTTGATTCATAACAACTTTTTGAAATACTTTTCTTTCTTCTAAATACTCTTCTTCCTGACATAAATTGATACTAAATACTTGCATTAAACTCTAATCTCCCCTTTTCCTTCCAGCCTTTATTCCTAAATTAAGCCTTTTTTCCTATACAATGTATCTAAGCTTCTTAGAGGATCTTGTGTCTCATCTTTAAATTTCATTTTTTTTAAATCAGAAAAATAAAGTTCTGTCAATTTGTCAATTTTTATATCATAATTTATCTGTAATTCTGCATGCTCAAAATAGCCTCTCTCTTCATAGCTTTCTCCTTCACGATATTTAGATAATTTTTCATGAGGGAATTCTGTTGCCATAAGTAATTCACTATATATCCATGGCGAAGCTGTTTTAGATGGATTCTCAGCATCTTGTGCATTTACGGAATTCGGCGTATTTACAAAAAATAAGCATTCTGTTTTATTAATCATTTTTGCCAATGCACCATTTAGTAACATATGAACATGACTTGTGGACCTATTCCTGTTATCGTATTCATAAAAAAACTGTCCATCTGTTTCCTGATATCTACAATATCTATTATCTATTTCCTTTAATAAATCATTCGCATACCCCCATACACAAGAATCAATGAAGCATTCTATCCCATATGTATGTTTTAAATATCCCGCCAATTGCTTTACCATTTCTTCGTCATCATGTGAATGTGAAAGAAATATATGACTTCTAATCGGAGTAAACCAATCCTCTTCTATTTTACTTGCCTCTAAACTTCCATCAACATTAATATATTTCTCTAACGCTGCCACTATTTCTTTTTTTTGTTCCTTAAATAACTGATCACCCTGTTCTTTATAAGCCGATAATTCTATTAAATCCGTAGAATTCAATGTTAAATTAAAACCTGCAAACATTTAAATTTCTCCTTCCCATCCTCGTATTTTTAATTGTTTTTTAATCCATATATTGTAGCGCACCCAAAATTATTTATTGAGGTGCATTATTCTCTTGGTTATCTTTGCTTAACAATATCATATCCCCTTGCATCATTTTCACTTTTATCATATGCATTATTAATATACTTCTCCGGATTTTCTAAAAAATCTTCTTCCTCAACAAACGCGATATATGAACCATTTAGTCGGTCATATGTACGACATTCAGCGCAATGCCACTGTTCAGGATTGGAATTGAAATGATTCTCAGAAATAATATCAAAAACTTTATCCATTTTATAAGATATTGTTGAATTACCATGACAATTAATACTCTTTTCTTTAAACCAGCTATAATCACCATCTACTTTCATGATAACACCTACTATGCCATTTGTATGAGAAGTTCTATCTTTTCTCGTAATCTCTTTTAAACAGTACTCAATCTCCCAATCTATCCAATTGCTTTCTGTCATATTAGGGGATAAAATCACTATTGTAACAGAAGTATCATACATCATATCCTTCAAATTTTTCTTAATATTCTCAGTCGATGTATCTGTCAAATCAGGAGAATCGCTTGTCTCACCCTTATAATATGTAGCATCCTCTCTAAGCGTTTCTATAATTTCATCTCGTAAATCTTGTGCTTCACTCCATTTATATGAAATAAATGTCTTATGTGCCATATCCATTCCTCCTCTTTGTTATAAATTATATCGTTACAATACCTGTACCTTTTATCACTTATAAAGGCAAATTTGTATTGCTTTCCATAAAATTGTTCCATAGTTAACTATAAATACAATAATGACTATCCCTAATGGAATCAAATAAAACCACTTTAATGTTTTTGACCACATAATTTTCCAAATAGACTCAACCTCTTCTATTCTTCCCTCAAATTCATGAGGATTCAGTTGGTACAATAATTCTCTATTATTTTTCGGTCTTTCTTCCAAAATCCAATCATACATTTTTCTATATAACTTTTCAGTTCTAAGAAAAAATCCATCTAAATACCAAAAACTCAAATTTACCACCGCTAATACTATGCATAACAAGAATAAATTTACCTTTTCAGGTAACAATGCTAATATAACCGCATATATCGAGACAAACCATCCTTTAATCATAAATGAATTTTGTGCCATTCTCGTTATACAAGATTGTATTAAATCAATTTCTTTATGAATTTCTTCAATTGAAACTTCATCTTCATTTCTATTCATATTTTTCACCTCAAATTCTCTCTATGTATTCTATTGATTTTTATTAAATATAAACTATAATAGCTTAATTATTTAAAAAAATATATAGTTCTCAATTCTTATACAAGATTCATTAGCACTTAATACATTTATCTGCTAACAAATTCATGTTAACATATAATGCCTATTTTATCAAGCATTTTATCCCTATTAGAATATTTTTTATCCCTATAACGCAAAAGTTTTTGTTTACTTGCGATACATTTTATGTTAATATATAGTTGTTTAGTTATGCTTAATATTTTTATTTTTGATTTCATATTGTTCAAATTAAGATTTCTAAAACAAAAATATGCATTATACTATTTTTGAATTTATTACTATTAAAAAATCGGAGAATTAAAATGTTCGAATATATAAGATTAAAAAATTATAAATCTTTTGGTGATGTTGATTTCAACTTATTAGACAAAAATAAAAATCCTAAAAAGTTAATATTAATTTTTGGTGAGAATGGAATAGGTAAATCTAACTTAGCCTCTTCTTTTTTTATGCTTTCTGAAACATTGAGAACTATGGATGTTCGAGATATAATGCAGTCTATTTTAGAAGATCCAGATCGACTTAAAAATGAAGAATTTTCTCGCTTTTTAAAAATGAACTATAAAGATATTGAAACTTTAATCCATGAAAATAAGATGGTAAACAGCGATGAACCTATGTCACTTGAATTTGGATTTAGATTGCAAGATAAAAAAGGACGTTGGAAAAAAGGGCGTTATATTTTAGAAACAAATGATAATCAAATTATCCATGAACGTTTAGAATATACCTTATTAAAAAACCGCGGTGCTTATTTTGATATTACTCCAGCAAAAACCATAATAAGTCCTAAAATTTTTCTTGGAAATACTGCTTACCAAGAAATACAAAAGTCTTGCGATATGTACTGGGGTAAACATTCTCTACTTGCCATATTGATGCATGAATCTAAGGATAAATCCGATAACTATATCAAAAAGCAACTTAGCGAAAACTTTAATTCTGTAATTAAATTTTTCTCTCGAATTTCTTGTAAAGTTAAAATTGGAAGCAGGCAAGAACGTGGTATTATCGGTCTTCCTCCCGAAATATTTAGTTCATTTGATGAAGGTAATATTCCCACTTCTAGAGAGAGTATTTTAGACAAAACCGAAAATATGTTAAATATATTTTTTAAAAATATTTTTACTGATGTTCATGGAGTATATTATAAAAGAACCTACAAAGAAAACCGTATTAATTACAAATTAATGATTTATAAATATATCGCTGGTATGGAAAGAGAGCTTCCTTTTTCATTAGAATCTACAGGCACACAATCTTTACTCGAATTACTCCCATTTATGCTTGTTGTTCTAAAAGGATCCGTTGCCATTATCGACGAATTTGATACAGCACTTCATGACATTTTGGTAGAAAGTTTAGTCATTTCTCTCAATGAAAATCCTAATGGGCAACTTATTCTTACAACCCATAATACTCTTCTTATGGAATCAGATATACCTAAAGAAAGTATTTATACCATATATGAGACAGAAAATGGAAGTAAAAAAATCGAATGCATTACTCAGCGTCCTGATAATAAAATTCAAAAAAATACTAATATAAGAAAGCAATATCTTGCAGGAGGATATCGTGGAATTCCGAAGAAAATACATATTGATTTTAACCAATTATTAAAGACATTAAAAAAAGACAGCATGGGATAATAAATGTAAGGTACGCACTATCTCCATAAACCTAGACGATACATCCATTTATCTCGATCGAGATATCGGGAGTACTTTCTGTCAGATGCATAATGTTTTCAGAAATCTCAACTACCTGATGGCATGAGACAGAATTGTCCTGGACGTGCTCCAGACAGGTCTTACGGATACAGCATAAACGATAATAATAATTCGATTTGGAGATAAACAAGGAATCATTGATGCGTTTTCTATTTTACGATAAACTCTTTAATATATCCATGTTAATCTAATCACTTGCAAACAATAAAGCAGGAATTTATCTCTGCTTTCCCATTTTCTTCTCTATTGCTTCCGGAACTCTGATCAAGCCAAATCGCCATAGTATCGGATAAATATATGAAACTCCTCTAATGTCTCCAAGTGCCTTCGGTTTCTTCACTTCTTCTGAAATCCTCTTACTATTTTCAAATGCCAGCACCACACTACTCCAGGCAAGACTCTTACTTTTCTCTCTCCGGTCTATCAGCAGCTCTCTGTTATACTCTCCATTTTTGCCAACCTTTAATTTATACCGAAACGGTAATCCTGTTGCCTTTTTAAATGGATAATCCTGAAATGCAATAACAGCCTGCCACAAATTTTCTTCTGAGGGTATTTCCTTTAGAAGCCGAACCTGCTCTTGTCGAATCTTATATATCCGGCATCGCTCCGCATTTAGACTTATCTCTGCTGCATTATAAAGTCCCTTCGTATAGGGCAAATAGGAATGAACCGAAGCTCTGGAAAGACCTGTGAGTTTCATAATCTCCGGAATCTTTTTTCCTGACTGATACAGATCATTAATTTCTGTACATATATCTGATGTGAATACATCTGCAGTGATAAGTAACTTACGAAGTTTAAGCAGACTAATATTTAACTCATCTGCCAGTGATCTTAAGGAATCTGCCTCTTCATAGGCATCTCTTAATTCTTGAAGAAAATTATTAAATTGAAGTTCTGGATTATATTCTGGTTTCTTTTTTGGTCTTCCTGCCATCTTATAGCTCCTATTCCCATGTGAATCCAATCGTCTTGCACCTAAAACAGAGGATTCCCTGCTATCCCCCTAATGCTCCGATAGCTGTCCTCTGTTTCTTATTCTATTTTTTCGCTTTCGCCAATATCCCAAATAATAGATGATACCACCTACCCCGTTTAAAAAGGCAAGGAGAACGGCAGCCCAGAAGGGCTGATAAAGGGCTGATAATACATTATATGCGGTATGCTATTTTATTAAATATTTCGATTATCTTACTTTACATTGTTCTCCCTCACTAACGTCATTTATTTCAAATCTTCAAACAAACTTCTCTGATATACACCATCTTCTATCAATTTAGCAAATGATTTCACTACATAGTCTTTGTCTTCTTTATAGGTTACTCCAAACCACTTGTCGTTCGTATCTAACACTTTTACAGAAACTCTGCCTGCCTGAAGAAGCTCGTCTATGTAGATTGGCAGTAAATATTCTGCTTTCAGAATATCTTTGTCTCCCATATTTGCAAAAAACTCTTTAAATCCATCTTCTAAAGTCTGCATGAATTCCGGTGTAAGTCCCCACATATTCATGGATGCATAGGATTCAGCATTAATTGAAGTGAGCTGTCCATCATTATCTACTGCTGCACCCTCTGGAGTCTTAACAATATTGGAAGTTTCATGTACTGCTGTGAGATAGCCTTCCTCATTTGTCTCACAGATACCTCTGGTAACGGCACCATTCTCACTTAAAGTATTCTTTAAAATGAAACCTGCCATGCAGAACTGATTGGCTTTTTCTGGTACATAGCCTACAAGGAAATCATGAAGCTTAACAAATGCTTCTTTTCCATAGTAGTCATCTGCATTTATAACTGCAAATGGCTCATGCAGAACTTCTTTACAAGCAAGAACAGCTTGTCCTGTTCCCCAAGGTTTGGTACGTCCTGTTGGAAGCTCCACACCTTTTGGCAGTTCATTTAATTCCTGATATGCGTAGGCAATCTCCACATCAAGATCTTTACAAATCTTTTCAATACGATCACCGATTGCTTCTTTAAATGCGTCCTTAATATCCTTACGGATAATAAAAACTATTTTGTTGAAACCTGCTTCTATTGCATCATGAATAGAATAGTCCATGATAATCTCTCCATTTAAACCAACTGGAGCAAGTTGTTTGATTCCGCCGCCGAATCGGGAACCGATGCCGGCAGCCATAATGACTAATGTTGTTTTCATACTTTAAATTCCCTCACTTTTTCCTAATTTTCTTTTTTCACTTATATATATCTGATAATATATTGTTACTTTTATTAAAATTTAAACGCATCCTTCATTCCAACCCACTTCTGATCTTTCTCAGACAAGTTCAGCTTCGTTCCATCCTTTAATGTATATCCCTCTGCGGAAGCTGTTCCATTATATTCTCCAACTAATTCCGGCCACTTAATTCCGATTTCAGGGTCATTCCATGCAAGTCCGCCTTCGTCTCCCGGATGATAGAAGTCTGTGCATTTATAACAGAACTCTGCTGTATCACTTAATACTAAAAAGCCATGAGCGAATCCTTCAGAGATATAGAACTGTTTCTTGTTCTCTTCTGTAAGTTCTACCCCATACCACTGTCCATATGTTTTACTATCAGAACGTAAATCTACAGCCACATCAAAAACACGACCCTTGATAGCTCTTACGAGCTTGCCCTGTGGATACTGCTTCTGGAAATGAAGTCCTCGTAACACACCTTTGGTACTCATGCTCTGGTTATCCTGTACGAAGTTCATGTCAAGTCCAGCTTCTTTCATATCATTAAGGTTATAAGTTTCCATAAAATAGCCACGGTCATCTCCGTGAACGGTTGGCTCGATTACATATAATCCTTCAATTGGTGCTTTTGTTACTTTTATCTGTCCCATTATTCTTACTTCCTTCTTATTCTTTTATCTTAAACTATTTACTTTAAATTGTTTGTCACAAATTACTTATCTTTGCGTATGCTTCTTAGATTTGTAGCTATCCAAAACATATTGCAATATTATATGTTTATGAATAGCTACTGAGTGTTTTATATTCTGATTTCTGAATACTTCTTTATTATGTTATTATCTGACATTGAATTATTGTCTGACGGCATGATTTCTTCTAGTATTCGATTTCTTTTAAATATCTGCTTAACGCATCCTGCCATGTCGGTAATGGGGTAAATCCAGCTTCTACGAGTTTAGATTTATCTAATCTACTATTGAATGGACGAGCTGCTTTGGATAAGCCATATTCTTCTGTTGTTACAGGTACTACATTTGTGGTATAGCCTGCCTGTTTAAAGATTTCGCAAGTGAAGTCATACCAGGAAATATAGCCACCTTCGTTTGTGGCATGGTAATAACCGTATTTGTCGGTTTCAATCATATCCACAAGAAGTCTTGCTAAATCGTAAGTATAGGTTGGTGTTCCAATCTGGTCGGATACGACACGAACGGTATCGTGTGTTTTTCCTACGTTAAGCATTGTTTTAATGAAGTTCTTTCCATTTACTCCAAATACCCATGCAATACGAACGATAAAGTATTGATCGAGGTTACCGCTTACTGCCTGCTCACCTTCTAATTTAGTCTGACCGTAGACGTTTAATGGTTTGTAGTCAGTACAGTCTGGTAACCACGGTTCTGTACCCTGTCCGTCAAACACATAGTCTGTAGAAATGTAAACCATTTTGGAGTCAAGTTTTTTGCAGACTTTAGCGATGTTTTCTGTTCCACCAGCATTGATAGCACGAACTTTTTCTACTTTATCATCATCTTCTGCGAGGTCTACTGCCGTCCATGCTGCACAGTGGACAACAACATCTGGTTTCTGTTCTGTGAGAACTTTTTCTACTGCTTCTTTATCTGTGATGTCTAAAGAAACATAAGGCATTGTTGTAACAGCACTTCCGTCCTGCACTCCAGAATATTCTGGAGCGATGTCAGAGCCGATTCCTTCATAACCTCTTTTATTTAATTCATTCATGACATCATGACCAAGCTGGCCTGCCACACCTGTTACAAATACTTTCATTTCTTATCGCTCCTAATATTCTTATCTGTTTCCGTACATTTTTTCGTAGTAATTCTGATATTCGCCGGAAATGATTGTTTCCCACCATTCTTTGTTATCTAAATACCACTGAATTGTCTTCTTGATTCCATCTTCAAATTTTGTTTCTGGTAACCAGCCTAATTCGTTGTGAATCTTTGTTGGGTCAATAGCGTAACGCATATCATGACCTTTACGGTCTGTTACATGAGTGATCAGACTTTCCGGCTTTCCAAGTTCTTTACAGATAATCTTTACAATGTCGATGTTCTTCATCTCATTGTGACCGCCAACGTTATAAACTTCTCCAACACGTCCGTTATGGATGATTAAATCAATCGCACGGCAATGATCCTCTACATATAACCAGTCACGAACATTTAATCCTTCACCGTAAACAGGTAATGGCTTATCTGCTAAAGCATTGGCGATCATTAACGGGATTAACTTCTCTGGGAAATGATATGGTCCATAGTTGTTAGAGCAACGGCTGATTGTTACAGGCAGTCCGTAAGTTCTGTGGTAAGCAAGTACTAATAAGTCTGCTCCTGCCTTTGAGCTACTGTATGGAGAACTTGTATGGATCGGTGTCTCCTCTGTAAAGAATAAGTCCGGTCTGTCTAATGGAAGATCTCCGTAAACTTCGTCAGTGCTTACCTGATGGTATCTCTTGATACCGTACTTACGGCAAGCATCCATCATAACAGCAGTTCCCTTAATATTTGTGTCTAAGAAAATCTCAGGATTTTCAATAGAACGGTCTACATGAGACTCGGCTGCAAAGTTCACAACCATGTCTGGATGCTCTTCTTCAAATAATTTATAGATTTCTTCTCTGTCGCAAATATCAATCTTGCAGAAACGGAAATTAGGGTTATCCATTACTGGTGCTAAAGTAGATAAGTTTCCTGCATATGTAAGCTTGTCCACGCATACAATCCTATAATCAGGATATTTATCTAACATATGAAATACAAAGTTACTTCCAATAAATCCGGCTCCTCCGGTTACTATAATTGTCATTATTCTATCCTCTTCTTTCTTAATACAAATGTTCCTGGTATTTTCCATCCAGTACGTCTTTCAGATATTGTCCATACTGGTTTTTCTTTAAGACTTCATAAACTTTCAGAACTTCCTCTTTAGAAATCCATCCATTTAAGTAGGCAATTTCTTCCAAGCAGGCAATCTTTCTGTGCTGATGCTGTTCTACTGTCTTGATGAAGTTCGTTGCATCCACTAAAGATTCGTGTGTTCCCGTATCTAACCATGTGAATCCCTGTCCAAGAAGTTCTACATTTAAGCTGTTATCTTCTAAATAGATACGGTTTAAATCTGTAATCTCAAGTTCACCTCTGGCACTTGGCTTTAAGTTCTTTGCATACTCTACAACACGGTTATCATAGAAATACAGACCAGTCACACAGTAATTACTCTTTGGATGTTCTGGTTTCTCCTCAATAGAAATAGCCTTTCCATCATGGTCGAACTCTACGATTCCAAAACGTTCCGGGTCATCTACATAGTAGCCAAATACTGTAGCACCCTTTCCTGTTTCTGCATTCTCAACCGCTGCCTGTAATCTCTTCTTTAATCCATGACCTGCAAAAATATTGTCACCGAGAACCATTGCCACTGGCTCATCACCAATAAACTCTTCTCCAATGATAAACGCCTGAGCAAGTCCATCCGGACTAGGCTGTATAGCATATTGAAGATTCACACCAAACTGGTGTCCATCCCCTAATAAATCCTGAAATCTTGGTGTATCTGCCGGTGTAGAAATAATTAAAATATCTCTGATACCTGCGTTCATCAATACAGACATTGGATAATAAATCATCGGTTTGTCATAAATAGGAAGTAACTGTTTAGAAGTTACCATTGTTAACGGATACAGTCTTGTGCCAGAACCTCCGGCAAGAATAATTCCCTTCATATGTTTCTCCTTTGTTAATCATTATGGACTTTTATAATTTCAAGACCATGTTTGTTATTTATATAATTTTTATCAAATCAACTAATCTAAATTTTCAGATAAAATATTTTCCTTCATTAAAAGATGAGAACCATATTTGGCCTTAAACTTTCGAAACTTATTACCTTGAATCTTATGTGTCTTAGCCTTACTACATACAATTCGATAAAAAATTGAATATCCCTGTAACTCTGCCTTGCACATTCTTTCTCCTGCTGCCAATTGTTCTACAGCATCATCTATATTCTTACCTTTTAATTCAATAAAATATGCTTTTTTTCGTGCTGTCATTTACAAGGAGAAAATCACAACATGTTATCTGTGAAAACACTTCTCCATCCAGCTTATAATGTCTTAAATTAAACTTCCTTTGTGGATTAGTCGCACGATGTTCCCTTCTTGTTCCTTTATCTTGTGAAACAACAATAGCCTGATTTCTCTCACATTTAGACTTCTCAGGAGTAAGGAGCATATCTACTCTACCTCCATTCCACTATCGTACCATAATTCTAACATCCTATCATAATCACTGTTTATTACATCGGAAACTCCATCAATAACCTCATTATCAATTGATTCAAACTCTTTATCTAGGCAGGATCGAATAACTCCCGATTCAACATAATAAGCAGACAATTTTTCAAACTGCAACCACTTTAAGCGATTCATAATCTTTGCCACTTTTGACTTATTAACCTTCTTCGAAATTCTATTCGCATAAAGCATGTTATTGATTGTTCCTAAAATATATGGACTGTGCGTTGTCAAAAGCACTTTATTACCACCGTTTTTCGCTAATGAAATAAACTCTGTCATCAATTTCTGTGCATCAGGAAAAAGATGTGATTCCGGTTCTTCAATAATAAAAAATGTCTTTTTATTATTAAGCAGATAATAAAATACTACATTTAAAATCCATACCGCTTCCTGCTGACCTGAAGAAGCAAAATTAATCTTTACATATCTATCTTGGGATACTTGTAATCGTTCTTCTCCATTCACATTCCTATATTCCCCGTGCAAGATTTGCTTCATTAACTCCGCACATTGTTTCAAATTCTCTTTATCTATCTTAATATCTGTTAACTCAATCTTATCCTTTATTAATGTCTCTACACTATTTGAAAAAGATGGCTTCAACTGCATTATTCTCTCAAGATAATTCTGAGTACAATAATCTAAACTTCTCTTCTGGTCATCGTTCATCATACTATACATGAACATTAATTGCGAACTAAACAGAGTCATCATACTCCTGCCTGCAGGAATATAAATAACTTCCTCACTATTATTAAAAAATGTGTCAATATCTTTCTTCAAAGCTTCATTATTATCCACATTCATCCAAAAATCAAATTGTCTATTGTCATATTTACTAAGAAAATCTGTTAATTTCCTGCTAAAATCAATCCATATATAATTAGGAGAAACAGAATCATTTTTTAAATAAATCTTAATATAAATCGAGTTTGTATAATAATATTCTACAGACATTCTATTATCCATGCACCAGGTTGAGCCAAAAGTCTGCAAAAAGTTAGAACGGATTTCCTTCATCAAACGACTTTTCGTAGATAACTTTATAACATCACCCTCATTAAAAAATGGTTTATTAATCTGTTTCAATATGAGATTTCTAATATTCTTAAAGAAAAAAATGCTCTTCGCAATCGTACTCTTTCCAGATGCCTGCGGTCCTGTAAAAATCATAAAATCATTTATGTTAAAATCGCAATAATCAATTGGACCCAATTTATTTATTACTATTCTCTCCACTCTTTTATCCCCTCTCACATTACCACCTCGATTTACTTATTGTCTTACCACTTTCTTTTTACTCTTTCAATCTTTTATGTAATTTTATTACATTTTTATTTTTCTAATCTTCCAATAAATTTTCTGTTCCTTCCCCATTGAATATTCTTGTGCGGTAGATTATTCAGTATGTTTTGTTACAATTTTATTTTACAATAATTTCCACTTTTATTTAATCAACTGTCTCAATGACAACGAATTAGATATCATTTGGCTTATAATTTTCTGCATGTTCATCCAATTTATTTAACAATTCTAAAGACTCTTTCCATTCACATTTCCTACAAAAAAACGCTCCTGATTTTACAATATCATCATATTCATTCATATTTAAAACTAATGGCGTAGACTCATATGGTCTTTTAGGATGCCATTCAACAAAACGTAAAGAATTATGTATATCAATATTATACTCTTCTGCAATAGGGTATAACATTGTACTAAAAATTATTTCATCACAACAATACGTATATTTAAATCGATTGTAATATGTTGGATTTTCTTTTAAATATTTAATTATGTATTCAATTACATTTCGATGAAGAGAAAACCAATTCCATCCACCGCAAACTCTATCTAAAAAATTACATTCCCTAGGTATATATTTCAAAAAATGATTAAGCATCCAGAACAATTTTATATTCAACTTCGATTTACCATGGAACATATCAATTAAAAAATAATGAACCAAACGCTCCTTGTATTTAGTATATCTCCATCTGCCAATTTCCTCATCACTATCCATATGCATATAACTTTTTTTGTTGGAAGCAAAAAAATCATCAAATACATTCATATTAACACAAGGATAATCTTGTCCACTAATTGTATGAAAATAATCAAATTTTATCCCATAGGATAAAGTATATTTTAATTGCTCTACTGTACACGCAATTTGTGAAAATCCACCATGTTTAATATTATTATTTGTAACATAAATCACATTGTCAAAACTTTTCGCAATTTTCATTAATGGCTCATATTCTCTTGATTTTATATCAATATTGATTGCAAAATAATGATTTGGAGAAACAAGTTTATTTAGAATCCGTTCAAACATCTTCGCTTCTTTATGTACCTGCATAAGAAAAACATGTTTTTCCTGCCCCCGACTACCTACATTATTATTCTTTGCCATTATAATACCATCCTTTCTCAACTCTACAGAAATCGGCTCAGTTAATTTTTCTCTTAAAGCAATAACTCTTTAATATTCATTTTTCCAAATTTCCTCTGCTGACTGTATTGTTCTCTATCAAATGATAAAAACTTTCCCAAATTATATTTCTATCTATGTTATTTTTCTTTATTTCTTTTTATTATTAATTTGTATTTTTCTTTTATTTCTTCTATCCTATACGTTATAAGCATATATATAGGTACGCCAATTACCACCATTATCAAACCTACACCGATTATACCTATCCATGTTTCTGGCATAAGTAACTTGGCTATAAATGAAAAAACAATAATCAAAAAAACATTAGCTAATATATGTTTAATAATAATATTATAAAAAAACTTTGGATTAATTTGTAGACATTTTGCTGAGTATATTGGATTAAAAAACAGGTTAATACATATCATTATCACACTTGTCGTAATTACTACTGCAATTGCCCCAATATTAGTATATTTCAACAATACATACATAGCAAAAATATTAATAAATCCTCCTATAATTGTAATAATGCATGGGACCTTATTTTTCAATGTTAATGTACTAACATAATAAACGGGTTGCATAACACCTGCTGTTATATTATAAAATATATTAATAACCGATAACACATACAGGAAATTATAATCTTGTTCTGGAAGCCATAATCTCATATATGTTCTACCCAAAGCAATAAAACCAGCAAATACTATTGCTGAAAATAATCCACAAATTCTCATCGATTTATGTATTTCTTTCATTAAGTTATCTACATTCTTTTTTGAATACGCTTCTATCAAATTAGGATTAAATGGTTGAAATATAGTCATATTGAGTGTTGAAAAAATCACTCCTATACTTTTAGCAACCGAAATTTGTCCTGTTGCCACTGCAGATAATAATAAATTTGATATCAATAGGTCTAATCCGCTATTTAATTCATTTCCTAACTGATTTAAGGAATTCCATATACCATTACCCAATAAATTCTTTATTTTTTTAGTTGAAACTAATTTTGGATGAAATTTCAATTCTGGCGTAAATATTTTTGTAAGAATAAAATTTCCAACAAATAAGGTGATAGCTGCACATAATGATCCCACTCCAACAAACCACACTGATGAATCAAAATTTTGGAATAATACTACCATTATTGCCGCATTTATAATATAAGAAAAGATTTTTATAATTCCTACAATATCAAGTTTATTTTTTATATAAGCCGCCGTAGTAAACGGGGAACTAATTGTCGTGATAAAAAAACTAATAAATACAATAAAGAAAAGTATTTTTACAGATTTTTCTAAATTTTGTGGGATTTTAATTATAGTCTCAAGTTTTATAATTGCAACGCATGCTATAGCTAAAATAGCAGTTGATAATGTAACACAAGCTGCTATTGATGACGAATAATAGGTTTTAGCCTCATTCATATTTCTACTATGATATGATACTGAAATATACCGAACAATAAACGCTGTTAATGCAATTGTAATTACACCTGCATATTCTACAAAAGTTTTTGATAAAGTTACAAATCCATATGCTTCTATACCTATTGATCTTGTTATGTACGATGTTAAAAATAAATTTATCAGATAATTTAAAGCAACTGCTACTCCTGATATAAATATAGTCTTAAATATATGTTTCATTTTTTTTCCAATCCTTAAATGCTATACTGTACTCATATAATATTACAATTACTAAATTTACAGGCAATGAGTTAAATTGAGCCTCAAAAAGCATTTCTATCAATAGTGAAATAAGAAAAAAAGTTGTAATAAATACATTTTTATTATTCTTCTGCCTTTTTATTGTTGATATCTCAATAATAAATAAAATCAATGCCACTGAGAATAACACTATTCCTCCTTGAAACAAAAAATTCAACCATTGATTATGGGCACTAGTAAAAACCTGACTTCCTAATATTGTAGACATCTTTTCTCCGCCAACATACCCCCAGCCAAAAAATGGTTTCTGGGCTATCATAAACAATATTTGTTGCCATATTATTGTTCGTCCAGAGAATGTTAAATCTTTATGAAAAATCGAGCCAACCAAAGATTTTAAAAAAAGAATGGAGCCTGCAATAAGTATTATCTCAAATATGATATATATTGCCATGTATATATTTACTCTTATTTTTGTAAATCTTTTTTTGACTATAAATAAACAAACTGCAATATCCATAAGCAACATTGCAACAATAGACGTGGAAGAACGTTCTATGCATAAAGCTACAGTCTCGATAAAAAACACAAAAAAAACTCTTCTTTTAGTAAGTAATTTTTCATTATATTTCCAAATAGTCAGAATATTCAGGATAATATAATAAAATATCCTATTATTTTTTCTTCCCAAAAACCATACCGGATCATATGTTGTTGTCCATTGATTCCATACATACTCTGTCTGCAACAAGCCTTTGGGAAACAATATTAACGATATAATGTCAATAAATACAAGTATAGATATAACTATATATAAAATTTCAACTGCTCTGCTATTTAATTTAGTAAACATATAATCCACTACCATTAAATATACTACCAGTTTACTGTATGACGTTATTATATTGATTGTTGCCATATCTGTATGGCTATAAAATGTTATCCCTATTAATACTACATAATATAATGCAAAAACATTAATAAGTTTTTGTGGTATATATTTTTTAGACACTAAAAATAATACCCCTACTACTGCCAACAAATTATTTAATATAATTATGAATATATTAGAAAAATAAACTGGCCATATCATAAAAAAAGAATATATAAAAAACAATAAATTTAAGGTTGATACTCTAGTTTTCATTACTATCTCCTAATACTTTTTACTAATTAGGTAAAATATTTTTATATTAATATAATATCACAATTTCTTTACTATCGCCCATTTACCGATTAAATGCTTTTGAAAATTCATCTTTCAACGCTTTTTCAGAAAAATATGTTGAAAACATATCAAAAACTTCTTTGTTATATCTCCTAACTTCCTGATTTAAAAGCAAATTACACGTATTTATCCACTCCTGAGAAGTATTACATCTAAAAATAACTTTATCTCTTAGCTTCTCAGGCACTTTTTCCCAATATCCATTCAAACTCTCCGATGTACTGACCAAACATTTACCAAAAGAAATCGCTTCTATAGTTTTAACTTTCATTCCTCCCCCATCAAACACCGGCTCTATAACTATATCTGCATTCTCATAATAACTTATCATTGATTCTACACGCCCCAGTACTTCTATATCTTTATCCTTAATCCTACTTTCAAGCTGTTTAGAACCACTTCCTACAATAGTTAAATGGTATTTTTTATCTAAATGAGAAAGTACATTATTATAAAACCACATAAAGCCATCAATATTTACATAATAACTCGAACACACAAATAATATATTCTTTTTACTATGACTGCCTGTTACTACACTTTTATAATCAGTCTCACATACAGGTATAGGACCTCCCATTGGAATTATCTCATCCGGATTATATCCATAATATTTTTTAAAACGTTCTGCATCTGCCTGATTAAAAACCCATTTTTTATCTACATATCGTTGTGTAACCTTCTCCTGAGAAATTATATTCTTGCATTCTAATATATAATGTATTTTCCATTTTGGAGCATCATTAATTCGCTTTTTAAACAAGTCCGCAGATATATCATGAAAAAAGCAAACTATTTTTGTATTAGGAAACTTGCTTTTTATTTTTTTAAATAAATTTCCCAAATCTGATTCTTCCGAAAAAACTAATTCTATTTTTTGTTCCTGAATAAAATTGCAAATTTTATTTATGATTTTATTTCCAATAAAAGGTGAATTTCCCTCAACAATACGAAGAATTCTTTCTTTAACATCTGTTGAATTATAGCCATACGCTATATAATTCTCTCTCTCTATATATTTCTTTTCTAACAAATCAATCTCAAATACATTGTTATATCCATATAATTCCTTAATTACTTTTAAATGAGTTTTAGCTGCTATATTATTTGCCCCTCGCTTTGCTATATATAAAATTCTCATTTTAATCTCCTTTTAATATTTCTTAAATCTTTTTTTTAGAAAAGACCAAAATTTTTTAGGGAGTACTTTCTTAATTGTCAACTTAATAAACTTCTTTGATTTGTCAATTCCAAACTTCCTTCGCTTCCATATCATTGAAAACGCCATCTTGGCAGCATCTTCAAAATTTTTACTTTTTTTATATTCTTTTATAAATTTTAATCTTTCCTCCCCCGCAATAGAAGGTTCTCTAAGTTGTCTTTCTCCCTGTATCGGCTCACTGAGCGGACGTTCCATAGAATATATATTTTTACTTTCCTGCAAAATATGTAAAAACTTTTTTCCTTTATTGGTATTAACAAGAATTAATGAAACATCTTCTATATCAATATCACACTCGTCTACATCTCTAACATGAAAATCTCCAATAGTTAAATCCCCTACCCTCGATGTATGTGCATACTGACAAGAATAACAACAATCTCTATAAATCAATGCTTTGTGATAACCAATTTGATACAAATCATCTTGATCTGCAAATTTTACATATGATGGTTTTTGTGAATCACTTGTATATAGTGTATACGCAAAATTTATTGTACCAAATTTTGCATCACGAAAAAAGCATGCCTCATATTCTTGTTTATTTCTATCTTCAATCGACTTTATATGTTGTTGAAGATAACTTGGCATAGGCGTTCCATGACAAATCAAATCAATCGTGATTAACTTATTTGTATCTAATTTTTTTACTTTAAAATAATTTTTTAAAGCTCCTATTTGGCACGGTAATCCTATAAATATTACTTTTCTTTCATTTCTAATCTCATTCTCTACTTCTTTATATATATCATCTGGATAACTATAAGTATATTTAGAATTTTGGAACTCTTTTAAATCTACCTTTGTTCTAGCAACTTTTAGTCTGCATTCAAAATTCGCGTCCATATATGCACCAACTGCCAATATATCATTCTTAAAAGCATACTGATATATAGTTGTGGCAATTCCACCACTAGCAGATTCTTTACGGATTTTATCATTCAAAGACCATGAGGCATATGCTTTTAAAGGATAATTATCCTCTGGATAATTATTAACAGGACATACTCTCTCACATAAGCCACACTCTATACACTCATTGCCCTTCTGTATTAAAAATGCTGTATCTAAATTTTTACGCACTATGCACTTTTTGGGACATATATTCTCACAAGCCCCACAAGCCATACACTTATTATTATCACAAATATTTCTATTCATTTAACATTCTCCTAAGAACTTTCCATGATTCATTTCTTATAGAATCTAATCGTTCGTTTATCGTATTGTAATTTATAGGCAAATCTTTTTCAATGTTAGCAACCGTTCCTTCTCTATCTTGTATTCCCAAAACATTTGCCAATGAATCCATTCTTGATTTATTAACCCAGTTAAAATAATAAACATTTTTTTGAAAATAAAGCGAAAATAATAATCCATGATACGAGGCTGAAAATACTGTCTCTGCATTATAAAAAAGTTCTAACCATTCTTCTAAACTTGTAGGTCTTTTATCTACAACTCCCCAGACTGGAGCTCTATAATTAATATAATAAACCGGCATACCATGTATTTTTCCATATTGAATTGCCTGTTTTATACATTTATTTTCTGGATCACTCATATATACCAAAATATACTTTTTTTGATTATCCTTCTTTTCTACATATTTTGTCCAAAACTTTCTATCCCAAAGCATTGTTGGATCACAAGTCACTTTTACATTTGATTTAATTAACTCTTTTATCCATTCTGCGGCATCTGTTTCTCGAACTGCAATATCATCAAATCTTTCCAAACACTTTCTGACTTGTGCTGCCTCATCATCTTTCCACTTAGTTCCAACAGATGAAGAAAAAGAAATTTTCTTTTTCTTTTCTTCCACGAAATCTAACAGATATGTATAATCATTACCTGTAATATTTAATCCCCATACAATATCACTTCCAACCAAAAAAGTATCAAACAATTCATTTGTATTCTTAATAGTTGATTTATCGTATTGTTTTGTAATAGACATATTTTTATCCATAAATTTATGGAATTCCTGTTTTCGCTTCTCAAGATTCCTATGTAAAACCAAAAATTTTATAAAATCTTTTACATTTTTTACTTCTGCTAACGGATGGGTACTTTCTCTCTCAGAAATAGCTTCGCATTTATAATCTATTAATTTTACATCAATTCCTAATGATTCAACTGCCTTATATAAACTAAACGTCTGCAGTTGCGATCCGAAATTAATTGTATCATGTATAGTTATTAAACCAACCTTATCCATTTATTACCTCCAATAATATAACCTATTAACTAATATCATTTGGCTTGAAAATTTTTCTAATCCTGTATATCAAAACATATATACAAAATTGAATATATCCAGATGTTCCACATCTATTCGTTATAATTTCTTTTCTATTTTCAAATGAATAAGTAAATCCTTTTCTGTTATTTAAATTAACATAATTCTTCGCACAAAATCTTAAAATATTGCTCTCTATTTTTCTATATGTATCACTCTGAATATAATGCTGATCTAGTAAGTCAACATTAACCATAGTTAAATAAATTCTTACAAAATTATCTATTAGATTATATCCACTTTTTCCTTTATATCCGCCTTTTTTCTTAGGCTGTTCATTATAGAAATAACAATATTCATCCACAACAAATTCTTTTTTCCAATATTCAGCAAACAATAATGATGTATGTGGATACATATAGTTGCATTCTATACCTTTTTTCATCAACTTATCAAAATCCTCTTTCCATATAGCAAAAGATGTACTCCAAGTTGATAAATAATTTATATTTTTCATAAATTCATTAAAATCATTAAATATTTGCTTTTCTTCTTTTCCACGTAATGTATAAAAAAGAACAGGCTTATTTTCTTTATATTTCTCTACACTATCAATTAATTTCTGTAGACTTCCCTCATAGAACATACTATAATCGTTATGTAATTTAAGAAATAATCCATTACCGGCTTTTAAAGCTTCTATAGAATTCCTGAATCCTTCACATTTAACTTTCTTATAATGTAAATTCTCAATATGTGAAAATTTATCATTAATAAGGTTTAATGTCTCATCTGTATCTGAATTATCTGTTATACACACTTCAAATAAGTTATTATCACAATTTTGTGCGTAAATTCCATTAATAAGTTTTTCAATCAAATATTCTCTTTTATATGTTGGTATACAGATTGATACCAATGGCTGTATTGACATAATAACCTCTCCTCTATTCTGCTTTTATATTCTTTACAATACTTTCAATATTTTCTTCGTTTATTGGTGTATAGAACAATTCTTTTTGTTTTGCAACTTCAGCCTCTGAAACCAAATCATAATCTATTTTTTCTAACCATTTTATAGTTTTTTCTGAAAATCTATATTTTAATATCTTAGCTGGAACGCCACCAACAACCGCATATGCTGGTACATCTTTGGTAACAACTGCTCCCGCCGCTATCACCGCTCCTCTTCCAATTGTAACTCCAGAAAAAATAGTAGCACCAAAACCAATCCATACATCATCTTCTATTTTTATATTTCCCTTAGAAAATGCTTCTGAATCACATTCCTCCAGCATTTTTACTTTAAATGGATATGTAGATATATTATTAATATAATGTTCCACATCTAATAAAAAGGTTACATTCTCTGCAATAGAAACATAATTACCAATTGTTAAATGAGTTTTCGTTCCAAATGAAATTATATTTAATTCTCCATATGTATATTTTCCCACACTAACTGTATTTAAATCAAATATGTTCATTGGAAATGTTTGATTTTGTTTATTTTTTTGTAACCATTTTCTTCTAAATGCATTTAATTTTATTCTTAATAAAATCTCGCCTACAAATGTACTTTTTATTATATTCTTATAATATCTTTTCATTGTTTATCAACCGCAGCTTTCAATGCTTCTAAATATCCATATTTTTCTTTTTCAGATGGCTCTAACATTGCACCCTCTCCCCATTCATTCCATGCAGTTAACAATATATATTCTTTATTCTGCTCATTACATATTTTCAAAAGTTTGTCTAAGTTTTCTTCAAATTTTTTAGGAGTTGCATCCACTACAACTCTCCCCTGTTTTCCTCTACGTGGAGTGTCATCATAAGAAACAAATGCCCCATGCCACTCATTACTTTTTTCCCTTTTTTTGGCATTTCTTAGAATATTTACCCAAACTTTATCATAGGAGTATTTCAAAGGTCCATTTTTTCCTGCAAGACCTAACATACTTAATATTTTAAATGTCCATAACTTCCAACCGCTACCCCAACCGGAATTTTGCGGTTCATAACAAAAATTAGTACATTCTTCAGGCAATTTATATAATGCACTTTTTTTATAAATAATTTCAATTCCTTCAAATCCATGTTTTTGAGCCAATTTATCCCAATATTTATGCATTTTATATATATCATCCGAATAATTAAAAATTTCAAAAATTGGCTTACCATCTATCTTTATATAACGTTCATCTTTAAAATACTTAAGTAGATAATTAAAATGAATTTCCCAATCTTTCTCTGTTCCAAGTTTATATTCGATTAAAATAGATGGACCTTTTTTTTGATCCTTATTCTCTTGATCTTCCATTGGAGCCCATGCATTACCTCGAAACTTACTCCATGTACGTCTCCAGCTTGCGTTATCCCACGCAAAGAAAAATGGAATATCTAAATCTTTATTTTCCAATATAATTTCCGCTGGTTTAGTTAATAATTGTTTCTCATTAGAAAACCAATAGTGATAAATCCCAAAACCATATACACCATATTTTTTTGCCAATTCAATCTGCCATTTAATGTCTTCTTTTTGTGATAAATCATAATAATTTTCATTTAAAGGAACTTCTGGTTGGCAATGTCCCTCATACAAGGGAGTAGCTTTTTTTACTGATACCCAGTCTGTAAAACCCTTGCCCCAAAATTTAGAATTTTCTTCCACTTCATGATATTGTGGTAAATACATTGCTAATATCTTTGTTTTATTATTCACAACTAAATCCTCTCTACTCTATAAATTATAACTCTTCTACTACATGGTTTATATTTTTAATAAACGTTTTATTTAAGAAATTTTTTACAACTCTCTCTTTGGCCGCCTTACCGTACTTGTCTCGTAACTCTGGATTTTTCGCTAATTTAATCATCGCTTGAGCATATTTATTTATATCCTTATTATCTACTTCTAATCCTGTTATTCCTGATAAATTAACATAATTAACTCCACTTCCTTCAATTTTAAAAGTGATAGCTGGTTTTCCATAATACATACCCTCTGCTAAAGCAAGACCAAATGCTTCATTTTTTGTAATAGACGGAAAACAAAATATATCTGCAGCATAAATTAATGCCTTTAACTCTGTATCATCAATTCTTCCAGTAAATATAATTTTATTATCCCCTCTTGCTTCTTCATGTAGTTTATTGGTCAATTCTCCTGTACCAGTAATAAAGATTTTAAACGAATTGTCTAATAACCTGCTTGCTTGAATCAAATATGTAAATCCTTTATATTCCGTATGTCTACCAACAGAAACACAAATAATCTTATCTTTATTTTCTTTTTTAATTTCATCTGCACGCTTCTTTATCGCATCTGTCATTTCCATTCGTTCAGCATTAATACAATTAGGAACAACTACACATTTTTTTCTAACTGATTGAAGCCATTTACTTCCTTCAATATAATTAGGAGATGTAGCTATAACTTTGTCAGCTCTTTTTAAAAGTTTTTTATTCTGACCCTTAAATAAGATACGCAAAAATTTCTGTCGAATAATATCAAGATGCCAATAAACTATTAATTTAATATTTCTATCTCCTAACTCCTTAAGTAAAAATGATGCAACAAATGGATTAGGATAATGAAAAATAACAATATTAGGTCTAAAATCTTTTATCACTCTATGTAGTTGTTTTCTATATGATAATGATAACGATTGTGCAGATATTTTAGCAAAACATCCACATTTTATAACCTCAACATCATCTACAATATCTACCTTATCTTCTTTCCCATCATTAAAGGCAATCACTTTTTGTTCATAATCTCCTTTTAATGCTAATACTACATCCCTTGCAATTTGTTCCGTTCCACCTGAAAATGGATAATAGTACTTAGATATATGCAAAACTCGTTTCATCTCCATTACCTCTGTATTCTATCTTCAATATTTAATCTACTTCCTAATATCCAAGATTTCTATATTGAAATTTTTCTTTGTCATCCACACTAATTTCTTCACCCAACTGAATTTCTACCATATCCAAGGCTGTAACTGCTTTTACCGTATGCTTACATCCAGCTTCTAAAGTAATTACATCTCCTGTATGAATCTCTTTTTCCACACCATCTATCACTGCTTTTCCAGTTCCAGAAACAACGGTCCATACTTCTTCGCGATGATTGTGTGAATGATAACTCATCTGCTGATCTGGTTTCATGGAAATCTTAACTGTCATAGAACCTGGCTGTACATCCATTACAGTATAGGTTCCCCAGGATTTTTCAGCAAACATAGCATCTGTTTCAATCTTCTCGACATATGGTTTCATATATCCACTGCGTTCTTTATCGGAGATTAAGATTCCATCTCCACTTGCAGCTATAATCATATCTTTGCAACCCATGCAAAGAATTGGAATATTAAGTTCATTCACTACATTCGTATTTTCACATGTCTCATCTAAGATAGCTTTCCCCTTTGTTTTATCGGCCATAACCTCAGCCATCATGTTCCATGTTCCGACATCTTTCCAATCTCCACTATAACGAAGTACCTGAATACTGGACTCTTTTTCTACTACAGCATAATCAAAACTGATTTTTGTTAATGTATCATATTTATCAAATAAATCCTGATAGTCTTTAAAATCAATAATACTGTGTGCTTTCTCTAATAAATAGCCAAGCTTAAATGCAAAGATACCGGCATTCCATAATGCACTCTGCCCTAAGTATTTTTTTGCAGTTTCTGTATCTGGTTTTTCTTTAAATTCTTTGACTTTACTAACCTGCTCTCCACTTTCTGGGATAATATATCCATACTTTTCACTTGGGTAAGTAGGCTCTATTCCCATCAGTGTAAGATTGCTATCTCCTGCCTCTGCAAGCTCCTGTAAAGTTTTAACCGCTTCATAATAAGTATTATCTACATATGGATCTACTGGACATACAACTACTGCCTCATCCTCTTTTACCCCCAATTCATCATGAAGATATGTGGCAGCTAATGCAATGGCAGGAAATGTATCTCTTCTACAAGGCTCTACACAAATAGAAGTTTTTTCTCCAAGCTGATTTTTAATAGCACTAGCCTGTGACTTGCTTGTTGCAATAGTAAGCTTTGTATCTGGATCAACTGTAGTAATCTGACGATAAACTCTCTGAACCATAGATTCATACGCACCATTTTCATTTTTAAATAACTTAATAAACTGTTTACTTCTTACATCATTAGAAAGCGGCCATAAACGTTTTCCTGAGCCACCAGAAAGTAAAATAATATTCATATTTTCCCCCTTTTATTTCAATCCTAATTTACTCTGAATTGTATTCTGAATATCTGCTAATCTCTTTTCTGCACTATCCTGATTTATTCCCTTGATACTGTAATAAATCTTAATCTTTGGCTCAGTACCAGAAGGACGAACTGCAATCCATGAACCATCCTCTAAAATGTATTTTAATACGTTTGAAGTTGGTAACTGTCCAAATCCTTTTTCTGCATCTACAGCAACGCTATAGTCAATTACTTCCTTTGTATTATCAAATGGAGTGCCTTCTGTTCGTAACTGTGACATCATAGAAGTTATTTTTTCTACTCCATCTTTTCCTTTTAAAGTAAAGCTGTCTAATGCATCTTTATAATATCCAAACTCTGCATAAATTTCCTGTAACTCATCTAATAAATTTCTTCCGTTTGCCTTAGCTTCTGCTGCCATTTCGCAAATTAAAAGGGAAGAAACTACTGCATCTTTATCACGGGCATGTATTCCTGCAAGGTATCCATAAGATTCTTCATAGCCAAATAAGAAATCATAATTCTGCTCAGCATTTTCTTTTAATTTAGCCTGTTCAAACTGCGTAATCTTTTCACCGATAAACTTAAATCCTGTTAAAGTAGAGAAAACATTAATTCCCTGTTTCCTTGCAATATCTGCCCCTAACTCAGACGTAACAATAGTCTTCACAATTGCAGGATGTGAATATTTTGATAAATCTGTATTCTTTAAAATAAAGTTCATCAATAATGCTCCAACTTGATTACCTGTCACTAACTGATAACTTCCATCTGAACCTTTTACTGCAATTCCAACTCTGTCACTATCTGGGTCTGTACCAAGAACAATATCTGCATCTGTTTTCTTTGCCTGTTGAATACCAATTTCTAACGCTCTGCGGTCTTCCGGGTTTGGGGAAACAACAGTTGGGAAGTTTCCATCCATTACAGCCTGTTCTTTTACAATCTCTATCTGTTTAAAACCATCTAAAGCTAATGCCTTTGTAACTGGCACATAGCCTGTACCATGTAATGGTGTATATACTACCTTTAAGTCTGCTTTTGCAGTTGCATCTTCATATCTGCTCTGCTTCATAACTTCTGATACAAAGTTATCTGTAACTTCTACTATCTCTAATAAAGAATTATTACCTTCAAAAGAAATTGTGTGATAATCTTCTATAGCATTCACATACTGAATTACCTGCTTTGCCTGCCACGGAACTAACTGGCAGCCATATTCATCATATACTTTATATCCATTATATTCTTTCGGATTATGACTGGCTGTAATAACTACTCCTGCCAGAGCATTTAAGAACTTAACGGAAAAGCTTAACTGCGGTGTTGGTCTTGCTTCAGAATGTAAATATACTTTAATTCCCATACCAGTAAGTACATTTGCTGTTATTTCTGAAAAATCTTTACTATTGTTACGAGTATCATATCCAATAACAACGCCTCTTTTTGCACAAGCCTCTACACCATAATGATCTAACAAATACATACCAAGACCTTTTGTAGCTTTTCCAATCGTATATTTATTCATACGATTGGTTCCCGCCCCCATTACACCACGAAGACCACCTGTCCCAAACTCTAAATCACGATAAAAACGGTCCTCTATCTCTTTTTCGTCGGTAATATTGCTTAATTCTTCTCTTGTTTCTTCATCAAAGAAATTATCTTCAAGCCACTTATTATAGTTTTCTTTGTAATTAAACATCTTTCCTACTGCATCCTTTCCTAAAAAAGTACAAACAGCGAATAGATATATCTATTCGCTGTGATATTCCTGTTGTTCTATTCTACATAGATCCTTCTTTTTTGAATACCACCTGTACCGTCTTAAATAGAATCTTGATGTCAAGTCCCATTGTCCATTCGCTTATGTACTGTTTATCGAGTTTTACGACTTCTTCGAAGTCTGTGATGTTGCTTCGTCCGCTTACCTGCCACATTCCGGTAAGTCCCGGCTTGGTTGCGAGGCGGGCGCGGTGATGAAGTTCGTATTTATCCCATTCGTCTACTGTTGGCGGGCGGGTACCGACTAAGGACATATCGCCTTTCAATACATTAAGGAACTGCGGGAATTCATCCAAGCTCCAGTCACGGATGAAGTTTCCGACACCTTTTTTGATTGTGCCGTCCGGTAGCTTCTTGCTGCCGATGATTCGAGGGTCAAAGTCGAGCTTGAACATCATGCCGTCCTGTACACGGTTTTCCTTCATGAGTTCGGCTTTGCGTTCTTCGGCATCCATGTACATGCTTCGGAACTTATACATCTGGAACAGCTTTCCGTTCTTTCCGACACGGGTCTGCTTAAAGAAGATTGGTCCCGGTGACTGGATATAGATGGCTGGTCCTACAAAAATGCAGAGGATTCCGGTAATAATGCAGCCTGCAAGTCCTCCTGCAATATCCATCATTCTCTTTAAGATGATCTGGCGGCGGCTTACGCTGTTAATACTTGTTGTGAGTACAGTGTATGTTCCGAGATGTTCTACGAACTGTTTTTTGCCGAGTAAGTTCTGGGACTTGGCAAGCTTCATATGTACGACAACACCCATCTCGATGAATTTATCAAGAAGTTCTGCCGGATATGGCTCGCTTTCTGGGATGTTGATAAATACTTCGTCCACCCATTCGCGGCATACATATTCAACCAAGTCGTCTTCGTCGGCTACAACTGTTACACCGTCGATGACGCGGCCTTTTGCCTTTTTATCCAGGATACATACTCCTGTAACGAAGTAATCGCCGTAATTCTTATTTTTAATGTTGTCTATAACGGTATCAACGATATCTGATACGGTTACGATAAGGAGAGAACGCTTTTCGGCTCCGCCAAAGTATTTGCGGAGGCAATTCTTCCAAAGACAGCGCAGGACGTAACTGAGTAATAAATACAGCGCTGCTGTATATCCAAGTACAAGTCTTGAATAATTCTCTGCTTCCTTAAATGTAAATAAATAAAATACGGAACATAAGGTGATGAGACAAGTCTGTTTGACCGTCATAACAAATTCCTGATAGAATCCACGTTTTAGTACATTCTTCAGTGAATCAAAGAAAAAGATTACCACAATATCCATGAGTGCGAGGCTCCACATCATATCACGGTATAAAGAATTCGCCAGTACATCAAGCGACCCATGTCGCATATTGAATGCAAGCGTAAAAGAAATCCATAGACATACTACGTCTAAGATCATAAAATCCAGGTGCTTTAGCCAGCCCTGTACACTTTTCTTATACATATACTTTCCCCAATCCTGTTTCTTGTGCTGATTATCAAATGAAGTAAAAGAATTTCCATCCCCGCGAAATCCAGTCTTTCTCCTTTATCTGATAATCGTTTTTCTCATACTTCTTCTGCAAGTAATAATTTGGATAGAATTCCTATCCGAAATGTAAATTAAAATATTCCGGAGCTGCTGTAACTTCTTCCTATTAAAAGTCAAAAAAATATACAGCTCTTCATAATGAATAAAGTATACCATATATTTCATTTTTGTCATATTCTTAAATATGCCTAATTTCGATGTTTTAATCTAGTTATTTTTAGTAAAGTCAGACTATATTTTCAATTTTTCACCAAAACTTTACTTCATTTTGTTGCTTTGTTATCAATTTTTTACTATTTTGTATATAGAAAATGGAATGGGCAGGGGATTGGAAATAATTTTTAGAAATTTTCCTTAGAAATATTAAAAGTATCGTTTTCAACGATAACATTCCTATAGTGGACTGTCCCATTGATTTTTAAGTTACAGTCCACATGTATTTGCAAAATACTTTCTGTAAAATAAAATAAAGGAGAATGCTTAACTGCATTCTCCTCTTCTACAATTTATAATTATTATATTACTTATCTCCCATTATACTGATAACTAATGCCCTTCACAACATATCCTGTTGCTGTCTTTTTAAGCTTCAGTGTTGTTGTTCCAATATTGGTTCTGCCTTTCTCTCCGTAGATTCCATATCTGTTCTGTGTCGTTACTGTGTAGGTATTCTTACCAGTGCGCACAACCTTTTTAATCTTATAATCTGGAATCGTATCTCCGAAGTCTCCGCCACAGTACATGTATGGATCTTTATAGAACTTACTGTCGGAGCTACATACGAACATTGCCTGATTCTTATTTTTCTTGCTGCTCTTAATCTTGCTGACAGAAGCGCTCTTACCAAAAAGCTTCTTAGTCTCGGAACGAAGCTCCTTCGCTGTATAGCTGTAGTCACCTTTGTAATTATATCTTACGAATACGGCGATGGATAACTTCTGATTATCGTTAAGCTTCATCTTTACTGGCTTGGTAGTGGACCATACGCTTATGTTCATCGCTGTCGTATATGCTGTCATCTTCTTACTGATATCCTTTATCTGACGATTCCCTGCCATCTGTCTGGTCACATCTGCTGATGCTGCCTTTGCATGTACTGGAGCAAATGGAATAAGTGTTACTGTCATGAGTAATGTGGCTAAAATTGTACTTAATCTTTTCTTCATAGGGAATCCCTCCTGCCTTTTGAACTTGGAATGTGGTGTGGATGATACGCTATTTAAATGCTTTTTTAATGTGCTTTAAATGCTATCTTCTGTACTACATTTCCTACAGTTTTATTATAATATTTTTGCTGTGGAAGTACCATAACAGAAGTGTTATTTTTCTTTACAGGTGGGATAAGAATGTATAACAAAAGTGTTACAAAAATAGGAATTTGCCGCAGGCAAAGGAGACGCCCCCGAAGAGAGTCTAACCCCTATATTTGTGACTTTAGTCGCGGCGGT
>OGXS01000455.1_pt1 | contig 39134 bp, 31 predicted proteins | sample 1576371 | NCBI WGS metagenome assembly OGXS01 (sample SAMEA3541475, study PRJEB24748) | human gut metagenome | biome: human gut; feature: human-associated habitat; material: faeces | place: China | collected 2012
GTATTTTTTATAACAGATTAATAGAAATGATATTGCTATCCAGATTATACCTCCGTCACCGAGTGATGAGCATTTTATCATTAACGAATCTTGAAGTCATGAAGATGTTTGGTAAGATGATTTATGGATGGTTTTCAAAACCAACTGTAAAATATAACGATTTTATTAAAGCATTAAAAATGGATGATATTCATTATATGAATCGTTTTATGAATCAGATGACGGAAGAAGTATTTAGTTATTTCGATACAAGTGGAAGAGAGCCAGAGAGATTTTACCACGGATTTGTTCTAGGACTGATCGCAGATGCAAGGATGGATTATGTGATTACATCAAACAGAGAAAGTGGATTTGGAAGATATGATGTTTTATTAGAACCAAAGAATATAGAAGATAACGCATATATCTTTGAATTCAAGGTTCAAGATAGCATGGAAGAAAAGACATTAGAAGAAACAGTAGCGGTAGCATTAAATCAGATTAGTGAAAAAAATTACGATGCGGGGCTGCTTGCAAGAGGAATTAAAAAAGAAAAGATCAGACATTATGGATTCGCATTTTGCGGCAAGAATGTTTTGATCGGAAAATAAATCAAAATGAAGGACAGAACAGTGGAGAAAAATACAAAAAAGCGAAAAAAAGCAACAATGGCAGATGTGGCAGCAGCAGTTGGAGTATCAAAGACAACCATTTCGAGATATCTTCATGGTGATTATGAATTTATGTCGGAAGAAACGAGAAAGAAGATACAAACGGTTGTGGAAGAACTAAATTATCGACCAAATCGAGCAGCACAAAGTTTAAAGTCAGATCGTTCCAATTGCATCGGATTTACGATTGCAGATATTGGAAATCCCTTTTCCTCCTTGTTGATTAAAGGGGTGCAGGCAGAGTGCAGGAAAAGAGGCTGTCAGTTATTGATTGCAGATGCAGACAATAACAAAGATCAGGAAATGAAAAATATTGAAACATTTATGAATGAACAAACAGATGGGATCATTATAAATTCTGTAGGGAATAATGCAGATTTTATCAGGAAAACAAGTAAGATGGAAGAAAGTAAACCAATGATCCTTTTAGATCGTAGTTATGATAATGTTCTTTGTGATAGTGTTGTCAATAATAATAAGGCTGTGGCAGAACAGATGTTAGAAGAACTGCAATCGCAGGGATGGAATTATGTTGTTTTTGTTAGTGAATCAACGATAGGAATCAGTACAAGATCCATACGTGAATCTGCAGTAAAAGAGTATATTTTACGAAAAGATACATTGGATGGAGAAATTTTAATTTTAGATGATCAAGAGAAATTAGATATTATGGCAAAATTAGCAGAGATCATGAGTCATCATGATAAAACTTGTTTCTTTGCAAATAATGATGAAGTATTAAGAAAAGTTATCTCTTATCTATATCATATGCAACAAGAGATTGGAAAAGATGTTGGAATCTGTGCTTTTGCAGATGAGAAGTGGGCGAAATACAGTGGGCCAGGAATTACTTGTATTGAGCAACATCCATTTGTGATGGGAGAAAGTGCCGCAAAATTATTATTTAATAGAATTGATCACAAAGGAGAAAAAGAAATCGTTCATCAGGAAATTAAAGCAGATATCTGTCGATATGAGTCAACAAAATTAAGATAATAGAGAAAATATTTAGGAAGAAAAAGACAAAGGAAGTGTTTTTCTTCCTTTTTTTGTTATCTAAAAATTTTGTGGAAATTGCCTAATTATCTAAAGCATAACGAGAGATAAAAATACTAAAATTTGTAAAAAATGCTGAATTTAAAAAAGATGTATTGACAAAAATACATTCGACGAGTATCATAAAAGCATCTTAGTTAACCGATAAACTAAACCGATAAACGAAAACGGTACACAATTTAAAAATCATAATTAGGAGGATAAGTATGAGCAGTGAAACAAACAAAAAAAGTATAGGAAGCGTATTGTATGATGATGTCATGGGAGGGCTTCGGCCAATGATTCCATTTGTAGCAGGTGGAGGAATTTTGATGGCAATTTCGTTCATGTTTGGAATGAAGATCGGAGATGATTCGGTAAATCAATTTGCAAAAGTTCTTTATGAGATCGGTCATAACAATGCAATGTTGTTGATGATTCCAATTTTTGCAGGATTTATCGCCCATACGATTGCTGGTCAGGATGCGTTGGCACCAGGAATGATTGGAGGAATGATCGCAAAGACAACGGGAAGTGGTTTCTTGGGTGGAATTGTTGCAGGGTTTCTTGCAGGATATCTGGTGAAATTATTAAACAAGCTATTAAGTAATTTCCCAGAAGATTTTCAAAGTATCAAAAAACTTCTGATCATCCCGGTTATCAGTACATTTGTTGTAGGAATTGTTATGTTATGTGTTGTGTCTGTTCCAATGGCATGGCTTAACCAGGGCTTAACAGGATTTATTGATGGACTAGGAACACAAAATTTAATCCTTACTGGAATGGTAATTGGAGGAATGATGGCGGTTGATCTTGGAGGACCGATCAATAAAGTCGCTTATACATTTGCAGTAGCAGCGATCAGCAATGGAAATTATTATCCAATGGCTGCAGCGATGGTTGGAGGAGTTGTTCCACCACTTGGAGTAGCATTAGCAACAACATTATTCAAAAAGAAATTCACAAAAGATCAGCAGATTCAAGGAAAAACATATTATTTACTTGGTGCAAGTTTTATTACAGAAAGTTGCATGCCAGTAGCACTTACTGATCCGATTCGCATGATCCCAGCAGGAATCATAGGTTCTGCAGTTGCAGGAGGTCTTGCGATGTTATTTCAGATTTCCCTTCCAGCACCACATGGAGGAATTTTTGTAACACCAGTTGTGGAAGGTGCGATCAGCCAGAAATTATTATATTTGGTAGCAATTGCAGCTGGAATGATCGTATCCGCATTGATCATTGGGTTTACAAGAAAGCCAATAAAAGAACAGGAGGCATAAGATGAGACAGGAATTAGGAATCAATTTGTTAGTCTATAAAGAAAAACTAGATCAGGGGATCAAGCAAAGTGCTTTGCTAAAAGAGATAAAGAAACAAGGAATATCACTAGCAGAAGTTCGACGAGAATATATCAAAGATCAAAAAGAACTTGAGGATATTGCAAAAACCGCAAAAGAAAATGAAATAAAATTATATTATTCTGTGCCGGAGAAGATCATAGAAGAGAAACTTCCAAATAAAAATTTAAGAAACTATTTGGAAGAAGCAATGATAATGAAGATTCAGAATGTAAAATTTAATATTGGAAGTCTTGACCAGATTGATCAAAAAGGTGCAGAAAAATTAAAGGAAATTTTAGAAGATTATGATCTGACTTATACAATTGAAAATGATCAGACCAAAGAAAATGGAACGTTTGCATGCACCAAGAAAACATTAGAACAGATTTATAAATATGAGTTACCTGTGGGATATACTATGGATCTTGGGAACTGGTATTGGCAAAAAGAAGATCCCAATACGACTTTTGAAGAATTAAAAAATCAGATTTCCATTTTTCATTTAAAAAATATTGATTTTAAGGATGGAAAACTAGAAACGGTGATGTTAGAAGATGGAAAGATTGAGTGGATGGATATGATCGGGCAGTTAGATGATGATGTAAAGGTATTTTTAGAATATCCGATCATGGAAGATGAGATAGTCAATCAGATCAATACAGTAAAAAAAGCAAAATAAAGGAGATAAATCATGTGTGAAGTATTAACAATCGGAGAACCAATGGTAATGTTTTTAGCGGACACAAAGGAGCCATTAAGTCAGGTGAATCATTTTACAAAGATGATCGCAGGGGCAGAATTAAATGTAGCAATGGGGCTGTCAAGATTAGGACATAGTGTTTCTTATATGACACAAGTAGGAGAAGATCCGTTTGGAGAGTATATCAAAGATTTTTTAAAAAAGGAACAGATTGATACAAGTTATATCAAAGAGACAAATATAGCACCAACAGGTTTTCAGATCAAAAACCAGGTAGATGCCGGAGATCCAGAAGTTATTTACTTTAGAAAAGGATCTGCTGCATCAAAATCTACAAAAGAATTGTTAAGAGATGTGGACTTTAGTGGAAGTAAGATCCTTCATGTGACAGGAATCTTCCCAGCATTAAGTGAAGAAACAAGAGAAATGACAAAAGAGATGATTCGTATGGCACATCAAAATGGATTAACGGTAACATTTGATCCAAACCCTCGTCCAGTTTTATGGAATAGTGAGGAGGAGATGATCAAAGAAACAAACAAACTTGCTTGTATGTGCGATGTAGTCATGCCAGGTTTCCGTGAAGGAAAATTATTTACGGGACTTTTGACAAAAGAAGAAATCGCAGACTTTTATTTAAAGGAAGGTGTAAAAAAAGTTGTGATCAAGCTTGGAACTTCTGGATCTTATTCCAAAGAGAGAATGGATGATGGATCTTATGTAGAAAATGAGGAAGTATGTTTCAAAGTTCCAGTGATCGATACGGTTGGGGCAGGAGATGGATTTGCAGCAGGAGTGATCTCTGCAACATTAGAAGGACTAGATGATAAGAAAATCCTAGAAAGAGGAAATGCAATCGGAGCAATGCAGGTTATGAACTTAAGTGATAACGAAGGATTGCCAACGATCAATGAATTAAATGAATTTCTAAAGACATATCAGAAGAAAAATTAGGAGGAAGATCATGAAATTACAGACAGCGATCGATCGAGTCAATCTTTCACAAGCAGAAGAGTTGGTAAAATTATTTGCTGGGAAAACAGATATTATAGAACTTGGAACGTCTCTTGTAAAAGACTATGGACTTTTTGCTTTAAAAAAACTCAATCAATATAAAAAAGATTCTCTGTTATTAGTAGATATAAAAACATGTGATGAAGGTGCCTATGAATTTTGTCAAGGATATGAGCAGGAATTTGATATTTTGACGGTGATGGGAAGTTCTTCTATAGAAACATTAGAAAAATGTTATGAGATCAGCGAAAAATATCAAAAGTATATGTTGATCGATCTATTGGAATGTCCGATAGAAAAAATTGAGAAGATTAAATATTTTAAAAATGCGATCTATTGTATGCACACATCGGTTGACAAAGGTGAAAATAAAAATATCATACAAGACATTCAATGGTTTCGGAAAAGATTTCCAGAAATCCAGAAACTTTGTGTAGCAGGCGGAATTACTTTGGATGTATGCAAAGAGATGAAAAATTCAAAGATTAAGCTTGATTCAGTGATCATAGGATCTGCGATCACAAAGGCAGACAATATGGAAGATGAAATGAGAAAATTTAAGGAGGCATTAAGATGAGATTGATTGAAGAGATCATGAAAGAAATAAACGAAGTGATGGATCGATTTGATGAGATAAATCTTGATCAAGCAATGACATTAATCACAAAAGAAACGCCAGTTTTTGTGGATGGAGAAGGAAGAAGTGGATTTGTGGGAAGATGTTTCGCAATGCGTTTGATGCATATAGGGTATCAGCCGTATGTAATGGGAGAAACGATCACACCAGCTTTAAAAAAGGATCAAGTATATCTTGCGATCTCTGGTTCCGGAACAACAAAAAATACAGTAAGCAATGCAAAGGCTGCAAAGAAATTGGGATTAAAGATCATTGCAGTAACAAGCAAGGAAGAATCAGAACTTGGACAATTGGCAGATTGTATCATCAAAGTTCCAGGAAGGATTAAAGGTGATAAGAAAACAACATCGATCCAATTGTTAAGTTCGCTGTTTGACCAGTCTGTACATATTGTATTAGATGAACTTTGCTTGAAATTAAGTAGGAGAGATCATGTATCAGATGAAATGGCAGCAGGAAATCATGTGAACGTGGAATAAATTGTAAAAGTAAGAGACAGATAGACTCATCACGGTCTATCTGTTTTTTCTTTACAGGAAATTTATTATTTCTTAGCTATTATTATAATATCTATAATTGAAGTTTCAAATGAAAATAAATATAATTATGAACCAAATCTATTGACATGCAAACAAAAAAATGCTAACTTATAATTACAAACAAAACAAAAACAAGTTACGAACGAAACATTCTGAAAGGAGATACCATGAATAATACAGAACATTTCGGTAAATTAACAGATCGCATGCAGGCATTTCGTGAGGAAGTGCTCGATGCAAAACCATATATTGACGCACAGAGAGCCGTACTGGCAACAGAAGCTTATAAAGAAAACCAGAATCAGCCAAGAGTTATGGTAAGAGCTTTAATGCTACAGAAGATTTTAGAAGGAATGAGCATTTACATTGATGACAAATCCCTGATTGCAGGAAACCAGGCAACAAAGAACAAGAATGCTCCAATCTTCCCGGAATATACCATGGAATTTGTGATGAACGAATTAGATCTCTTTGAGAAACGCGATGGAGATGTTTTTTATATTACAGAAGAGACAAAAGAACAGTTAAGAGAGATCGAACCGTTTTGGGAGAATAACAATCTGCGTGCCAGAGGAGAAGCCTTACTTCCAGAAGAAGTCGATGTCTTTATGGAGACAGGTGTCTTTGGAATGGAAGGAAAATTAAATGCCGGAGATGCCCATCTGGCAGTGAATTACCAGAGAATCTTATCTGATGGATTGAAAGGATATGAAAAAAGAGTAAAAGAATTAAGAGCAGCATTAGATTTCACAGATCCAGAAAGTATTGATAAGAACGTATTTTATAAAGCAGTCTTAACAGTCATTGAAGCCGTTCGTGATTTTGCACAGCGTTATAGTAAACTTGCAAAAGAATTAGCAGACAAAGAAACAGATGCGAAACGCAAAGAAGAATTATTACAGATGAGCGAGATCTGTGCGAAAGTTCCATATGAACCGGCAACATCCTTTAGAGAAGCTGTCCAGTCTGTATGGTTTATCCAGCTGATCCTTCAGATCGAATCTAACGGACATTCTTTAAGTTATGGACGTTTTGACCAGTATATGTATCCATATTATATGAAAGATATCAATGAAGGAAAGATCACAAAAGAAGATGCATTAGAATTATTAACATGTCTTTGGATCAAGACATTAACGATCAATAAAGTACGTTCCCAGTCACATACATTAAGTTCTGCAGGATCACCAATGTACCAAAATGTAACGATCGGTGGACAGACAACTGATAAGAAAGATGCTGTCAATGAGTTAAGTTTTGTAGTATTACAATCCGTTGCACAGACAAGACTGACACAGCCAAACTTGACAGTCCGTTATCATGCCAATATCGACAAACATTTCTTTGATGAATGTATCGAAGTTATGAAACTTGGATTTGGTATGCCAGCATTAAATAACGATGAGATCATCATCCCATCTTTTATCAATTGGGGTGTCAAAGAAGAAGATGCATACAATTATAGTGCAATCGGATGTGTAGAAACAGCTGTTCCAGGTAAATGGGGATATCGTTGTACCGGTATGTCTTATATTAACTTCCCAAGAGTTCTGCTTTGTGCAATGAATGATGGAGTTGACTTAACAAGCGGTAAGAGATTTACCAAGGGATATGGTAAATTTACAGAGATGGAAACATATGAAGATCTCTTAGCAGCATGGGATAAGACGGTCAGAGAAATGACACGTTACAGTGTGATCGTGGAAAATGCAATTGACAAAGCATCTGAGCGAGATGTACCAGACATTTTATGTTCAGCATTAACAGATGACTGCATCGGAAGAGGAAAAACGATCAAAGAAGGTGGAGCAGTCTATGACTTTATTTCTGGACTTCAGGTTGGTATCGCTAATATGGCAGACTCTCTTGCAGCAATCAAGAAACTTGTATATGAAGAGAAAAAGATCACAAAAGAACAGCTTTGGAATGCAATTTTAGATGACTTCCAGTCAGAAGAGAATAAGAAGATTCAGGAAATGCTCATTAATGATGTACCGAAATACGGAAATGATGATGACTATGTAGATCAATTAGTTGTAGAAGCATACGATTCTTATTTAGATGAGATCAAGAAATATCCAAACACACGTTACCACAGAGGACCAATCGGCGGTATTCGTTATGGTGGAACATCATCTATCAGTGCGAACGTTGGACAGGGAATGGGAACCATTGCGACTCCAGATGGAAGAAATGCATTTGAACCATTAGCCGAAGGAAGCAGTCCGGCACATAATGCAGATAAGAATGGTCCAACAGCGGTATTTAAGACGGTTGCGAAACTTCCAACAGAGAAAATCACAGGTGGAGTTTTATTAAACCAGAAGATGACACCACAGATGTTATCAACAGAAGAAAACAAACAGAAATTAGAGATGCTGATCCGTACATTCTTCAACCGTTTACATGGATATCATGTACAGTATAATATTGTATCCAGAGAAACTCTGATCGATGCCCAGAAACATCCAGAGAAACATAAAGACCTGATCGTTCGTGTGGCAGGATACAGTGCATTCTTTAATGTATTATCTAAGAAGACACAGGATGATATTATTGGAAGAACAGAGCAGACATTATAATTTACAAAAATAGAGGAATGGCAGTTGGCTTGAGTAGGGTTAACTGCTGTTTTTCGTTATAGACTAGAAGAAATAATATTCATGAAAGAAGCAATTAAAAAAGCCTTGGCAAGAAACTGTTCTGCCAAGGCTTTTTGCGTATATGGAATTTTCAAAAGGTTAGAAAAAGCAATCGATACCTACATCTAAAAAGATCCGCTGATAATCGGTAAGATCCTCAGGATGCAATGCTTTCACATTCTCATAAGAATAAGTCTTTCCGAGTAAATGATACTTGTTTTCACCAAATTGATGGAATGGAAGTAGCTGTACTTTCTTTGCTCCAACCTGATTTAATAAAGCAGCGATTCCTTTTGCATCATCCAAAGAATCATTGAAATCAGGAATCACAGGGATTCGAGGAAGAACTTCAATTCCTTGTGAGATCGCCCATGCTAAATTCTCAATGATCAGTTCGTTATGGACATGGGTTCCTTCATAATGCTTATCACTGTCATAGTGCTTCACATCAAACAAAAGCAAGTCAAACATCGGAGCCAATTCTCTAAAAATTTCTTTCTTGATATATCCAGTCGTCTCAATCGCAGTATGAATCTTATGTTCTTTTAATTTTGCAAGTAAAGCCTTTACAAAATCTGGTTGAACCATTCCTTCACCGCCAGAGATTGTTACACCGCCTCCAGATTCCTCATAAAAATCAATATCCTGAAGACAGACTTTGATAACTTCATCTACATCTTTTGTTTCTCCTTCATAACTTAAGGCCTTTGCAGGACAGTTTTTTACACATTGAAGACATCCAGCGCATTTTGATGGATCAATACCTACATAACTGTCATCTCCCATAGAAATTGCCTGGTTTGGACAGACATGGGTGCAAGTACCGCAATGAGCACATTTTTCTTTATCATATAAAATTTGGACTTGGCTCAACTGTGATTCCGGATTTGCACACCATTTACAACGCAGTGGACAGCCTTTTAGGAAAACTGTTGTACGGATTCCTGGTCCATCGTGAATGCTGAATTTCTGTATATTAAAAACAATACCATTTGTTTGCATGGATAATATTTCTCCTCGTATTATATAGTAGTAGTTTTTAGAGACCCTCTCCAAGGTCTTTATAACCATTAAAGTCATAGTCCATTCTTTACCTCTTCCGTAGGTTCGACTATGATATATAAGATGCTGTGGATTGGTTAATTTCTCCTACCACTAGATGGTTTACGAAAGGCTCCAACCACAGTCTCTTTGTTCATTTGTTAATCAGTTAGATACCGCATGACGGTTTATTTAGAACGAGGTTACAATCGCAAGGAGCACCCTGTGGTTCTAAAACAGTATCAAATTCATTTCAAAGGAGTTTTATTATGATTTACGTAGGAATTGATGTTGCTAAGGATAAGCATGATTGCTTTATCACCAAATCTGATGGAGAAGTGTTATTTAAAGCATTTACCATCACCAACAACTTAGATGGTTTTAATGAACTTCATCAAAAGATTACTTCCGTTATGGATGATGTGACAAAAGTAAAAGTAGGACTGGAAGCCACCGGACACTACAGTTACAATCTCCTCGGATATCTCATTGATAAAGGTTTGCCCACCTATGTTATCAATCCGTTACATACAAATCTGTACAGAAAAAGTCTAAGCCTTAGACAGACGAAAACGGATAAAGTAGATGCCCGCACGATTGCTTCCATGCTCATGTCTGATGTGAACTTAAAGTCCTACTCAGACATATCTTACCATAACGAGGAGCTAAAGTCATTAACTCGTTATCGTTTTGACAAAGTGAAAGAACGTGCCAAGCTGAAAACCTCCGTTTCAAGACTTGTCTGTATCTTATTCCCCGAATTAGAAAAACTTGTGCCAACTCTCCATATAACATCTGTTTATGCATTGCTTTCTGAATTTCCCGGCGCTAAACATATAGCCACCGCACACCTTACCAGACTTACAAATCTTCTTTCCGAAGCTTCCAAAGGTCGATATGGTAAAGATACTGCTATTACTTTCAGAGATGCTGCAAGAGCTTCTATCGGCTCAAATATGCCAGCCAAATCTCTTGAATTAAAGCACACCATCAAACTCATTCAGGAACTTGATTCAGAGATTGATGAAATCGAAAATGAGATCAAAATCATCATGGATGAAATCAACTCTCCAATTCTTAGCATTCCCGGAATTAACTATCGCATGGGCGCTATGATTATTGCCGAGATTGGTGATTTCAATCGTTTTGATTCTCCTGATAAAATCTTAGCTTATGCCGGCTTTTCGCCATCAACATATCAATCCGGACAACAGGATAGTGCCTACGCACATATGGAAAAACGTGGCTCCAGATACCTGCGATACGCTCTGTACAATGCCACCAAGTATGTCTGCCACTGGGATCCAACATTTGCAGCCTATCTTGCTAAAAAACGAGCGGAAGGTAAGCATTACAATGTTGCCATATCACACGCTGTAAAAAAACTGGTTCGAGTGATTTATCATCTTGAAAAAACAAAGCAGCAATACATAAAAGCAGCTTAAATCTTTCTAATTCAATACTCTTTTTTGAGCACCTGTCACGATGCTCTTTTTGTCATGCAGTTTTCAAGGTTCAATGAACTCTAACTGAGTTCCAAATATATCTAAAAATACATTTCTGTACTTTATTCAAAAATATCATTTTAAGGCTTGACTTTTAATAGTTAGTCTTTCGATGAACAAAAAATACAAAATCATTATAGCATAGAAATATGCAAAAATGTAAGGTATAATAAGGATAAAACAACCTTCAAGGAGGATACTGTTATGAATAAAAAAGAACTGGTACTAGAAGTCATTGAGCGTCTGAAGAATGAATATCCAGATGCAGACTGCACATTGGAATATGATCAGGCGTGGAAATTATTAGTTAGTGTAAGACTGGCGGCTCAGTGTACGGATGCACGAGTAAATGTCGTAGTAAAAGGATTATTTGAAAAATATCCAACAGTAGAAGCACTGGCAGCAGCAGACGTTGCAGATATTGAAGAAATCGTACGGCCCTGTGGTCTTGGAAAGAGCAAGGCAAGAGACATCAGCAAATGTATGAAAGTTTTAAGAGATGAATATAACGGTAAGATCCCAACCGATTTTAAATCGATCCTAAGTCTTCCTGGGGTCGGAAGAAAAAGTGCTAACCTGATCATGGGAGATGTTTTTGGCAAACCTGCGATCGTTACGGATACACATTGTATCCGCTTGGTCAACCGGATTGGATTGGTTGATGGGATAAAAGACCCTAAAAAAGTTGAGATGGCATTATGGGAGATCATTCCACCAGAAGAAGGAAGTGATTTCTGCCACAGGCTGGTATGGCATGGAAGGGATGTCTGTACGGCAAGAACAAAGCCTCATTGTGACAGATGTTGTTTGAATGATATCTGCGCACAAATTATATAAAGGTAGCATGATCAAAAGTATGAAAGGAGAAAGTTTATGAGGAAACTATCAAGAAGAGCTGCCAGTATTGCATTAGCAGCGGCAATGCTATTTACAACTGCGGGAGTCAGCCAGAAGAAGGTAGAGGCTGCTTCCACAGGGAAATTATCTGTTACAGGATATCAGGACTATAGTGATGCACAGAAAATCTTAAAAGAAGTGAACAAATACCGTAAGAAAAATGGACGCAAAGCATTGAAGATGGATCGAGGATTGACAAATTCAGCAATTATGCGTGGATTTGAAACAACGATCTATATTCCAGAAACAAGTCCGCATAGAAGACCAAATGGAAAGCTTTCAAAAAGTATCAACAAGAAGATCATCTATGAAAACTGCGCACAATCCGCAGGAACTACACCGAAGCAGATCGTAAAGGGTTGGATCAATTCTTCCACACATAGAAAAGGTCTGTTACTTTCGAATGCAAAAAGTGTAGGGGTTGCAGCAGTTACGGTTGTGTCAAGAGACGGATACGAAGCCAATACCTGGGTATTAGACTTTAGCAGTTCCAAAGCAAAGAAAGTAGAAAAATCCAAGGCAAGAAAGCAATTTACAAAAAATATCGTGACAAAGAATTCATATTTAAAGAAGAGTTATTTAAAACTAGACAGCAGATACGGTACAATATGGGAAACAGAAAAAATGCAGATGAAGCCAACATATCAAGGCAAAATGATGAAAGAGTACGGTGTGTATCCAACAGTGATCAATACATCATCTTTCACATCATGGAAGAGTAGTAATCCATCCGTGGCATCTGTTGACTCGAATGGAAGAATCACAGGAAATAAAGCTGGAACAGCGACGATTTCTGCAAAATTAAAAACAGGGACAAAGATAACGATTTCAAAGAAGATCAAAGTCGTACCGACGAATCAGCAAATCGATCCATGGGAATAGGCAAAAACTAAAGAAGCAGGATAGAATAAAAAAACGTAATCTCAAGAGGTTCATTTGAGATTACGTTTTTTTTCTATAGGATCATTCCTGAAATCCAAGGTAGGCATTGATTCTCTTATGAAATAGAGAAGAAAATATATTTGTAATATTACCACTTAAGAAAGCGGCGATCGCGGAACTGATCGTGAATCCGACACCTATTGATAGAACGGCACATGCGATGACAGATAGTAAAATCTTAGCGGCAAGTCCATGAGGTTCAATAAAGGATAAACCATAAGAAGTAAATTCGATAAATATAGAATAAACAAAAGTCAAACCAAGCTGAGTCAACTGCATTTTCCCGAATTCATGAAGGATCAGAGCTTCGCAAACTAAGAAAGTAGAGTTGATCAGGAAGTTAAATAAGGCATAGCTGTGAATTGGGGAAAGATAACTTAATGTCAAAGCCATCGTACAACTAGGTGCAACTCCAAGAGCTGCTTTCAAAAATAAATTAGAACCAATAGACATGATCAACAGTCCTAAAATATAAAATAACAATCTATGGTAAAAAAATCTTTTTTTGTTTTTCATAATATCAACGATTCCTTTCATCAAAATTTCATATTTTATCAATCGTATTCCCTTTTGTGTTTCTTATTATATATAGTGAGAGCGAAGTATTGCAATTCCAGTTGAGATTTGATATATTCCAAATAGGAATATACGAAGATATTTGAAAAAGGTATGGAAAAATGGAAATACAGCAATTATATTATTATATGGAATTATGTAAACAGAAAAATTTCACAGAAGCTGGATATGCCTGTAACATGACACAAGGTGCATTATCAAAACAGATCCGTAAGTTGGAAAATGAGTTAGGAATTACACTGATCCGCAGGAATACAAGGAAATTTGAGTTGTCCAAAGAAGGAGAGATCTTTTTGTCTTATGCAAAGAAAATGACGGAAACCTATGAAGAGATGCTGAAAAATGTTCAGAAAAATCAGGAAATTAAGATTGGTTGTATGCCGGTTCTTGCACCATATCATTTTGCAAGATTGGTGGCGGATTTCAGAAAAGAATATCCAGATATCAAACTTGTGATCGATGAAAGAATCGCAAGTGAGATTCAGGAAAACTCCGATCGTTATGATTTCTTGATCTTGAGAGAAAATATGATGGAAGATCAGAAAAAATTCCGTTTTTCCCCACTGTATGATGATAAATTGTGTGCAGTGTTATATGAAAAACATCCGCTTTATGGAAGAGATCGACTTCAACTGAAAGAATTGAAAGATGATGTTTTTATCTTCCCAGAGAGAGGTAGCGGAAGTTACGAAGTGTTTTATAAGAGTTGTGAGAAAGCAGGATTTGAACCGAAAATAGCTTTTGAATTTCCACAAGCAAATACAATCATGAGTTTTGTAAGTGAAGGGGTTGGGGTTACGATCACATTTTCAACGGTTTATAGAGAAGCTAAATGTGCTGGAGTTAAAATGATACCACTAGAAGATGAATTACATTCTGTGATATCACTATTTTATAGAAAAAATAAGCCATTGGATTATGCAAAGAAGCAGTTTTTAAATTATGTAAGAGAGCATTTGTATACGTAAATAAAATTAGAAGGCATATTGTGAATCTGTTATACTAGAGGAAGTAAATACCCATCTTTGACAGTTGGAAAGGAATAAAGTACCAAAAAAGCTCGTAAATCAGGGCTTTCTGGATGCTTTTTATTTTGCAGCGATTTGTGTTGTTTTACTTGTTTTCTTTCTTAATTGCTTTTGTCTGTTTGATGATATTTCTCATGGATGCTTTTGTGATAAATTCATAGTCTGTTCGAAATCCAAAAGTTTTATGGAGATCATCCGTTAGTTCAGTTCTTGTATAAGATGGGATGTAACCGCTGGCTGTATTTAATAACGTCATATTCATAGAACGGAGAGTTTCTATGATCTGGTTGGAAGTATAGGTATTTCCTAGTTTCCTCTCTAAAAGGCGGTAGAGCAGAAGGCTTATATAGCATGTCATAAAATGTGCTTTGATACGATCTTCTCTTCTTACATACACAGGACGAGCTTCAAAATCTGTTTTCATGATCCTGAAATTCTTTTCAATCTCCCATCGCTGTTTATTGATATTTATGATCTTACGGATATCACCTTCCAGATTTGTGATCACAGCATAAAATCCATCATACATTTCTTCTTTTTTGATCTGTTCCAGATCGATATCATATACTTTTTTCTCTGCGATCTCGCCATCCGGTGTTACGGATGTTTTTTTGACAAAACGCATGGGATCGTTCTGATTTTTCCCTTTATGTTTTCGGCCAGGTGTTTCAATGATCTTTTTTGCACGTTCGATCTGACGGGAACGGATCTTTCGCTGATAAGCTTTATATTTCGGAGAATAAGTGATGATCAGATTTTCATCCATGTTTCCAGTGACAACAGGGATTTCTTTATAGTAGATGGAATTGAACACATCTTCTTCTTTTTCGTCAAGTGTCCGGAGATCAATAAAACGATCAGATCCAAGCTTACGGAACTGTTCTGGGTTAAGAGCAATATCACGATCTTCTTTCTTCATTTTTTTCAAAGAATGGGTAATGATATATGCTCGGTTCCCCAGCGTGTTAAATCGACGATTGTTGGCACTTCCGAGTCCGGCATCAGAACAGAAGATGAACTCACTGCAATCAAAGTCCTGCAGGATTTTTGATTCCAAAGGCTTCAAAGTTGTCTGTTCATTTTTGTTTCCAGGAAAGATATCGAAAGCCAGAGGGATTCCATCGGCATCCATAAACAATCCCATTGTCACGATAGGATTCGGTCGATGTTCTTTGCTTTTTCCGTAACGTCGAAGATCATCATCTTCTTCAATCTCAAAGTAATAATTTGTGCAGTCATAATAAAGGATCTTTTTATTCCGCGGATGAACGAAATTGGAATTTTTGTAAAGTTGGCTTTGAATACAATCAGATTCTTCAGCGATCACAGAGAGAGCACGGTAAACATCGGATAGATTGTATTTTGGTGGCTCCAGTAATGTTTTACAAAAATCATAACTGCTCAGTTTGCTGGAAGGAGAGAGTATCCTTGCATAGATAAGATCTGTAAAGATAGCATGCAGGTCATATTTAAACTTATGACGTTTTTTGATGGATCTGCAGATCTTATCAAAGCGGTGCTGCGAGCAGATCGATTGAAGGAAAAGATAACCGGCAGAAAAAGAACGAAGTTCATTTTTCGGAATACATGTAGCCTGAGAGAACTCAACAGAGATCGTTCCTTTTTGTTGGTTATAAAGTTTGGTTTCTATTTTCGCCTGTTCTTTTGCCCATATCAATAATTTCTGTTCATCACCATGGAATCGTTCCAGAAGATCGTTGAATTTACCAAGTTTTTTGTAAATACGAGAGGAAGTTTTTCCATTATCTTTGCGATAGGATTGATAAATATATACATCTTTGTTATTAGGGCTGCCAGTGATATTTATATACATAAAAAACTCCTTTCTTTTTATTATACTACAACAAGCACAAACAAGCACGTATAAATTCAAAAAAATTGACATAAAAAATGCAGGTTTTATAAGGCCTGCAAAGTGTTTTTAATTTATTTAACTGTCAAACTCCCGCAAAGAAACTGCGATTTTATATGCATCCAATCCAGAAATGATAATAAAAAGGATCCGCTAAGAAATATGGTCAGAAACAGGCTGAAATCCATCGGAATTTATTGACAAAAAAGTGCGAATATTGTACGATAAAAATATATTATAGGGTGAGTGTCTCTCACGCGAGGACTGAGAGATAAAAGCAAAGAGTATAGATATTAATATTAAGAAGGGGCGAGAGTTATGAAGAAGAAAGTCATGGTCGGATTGGTGTCCGTGGTAGTAGCTGTTGCATTGGTTTTTGGTGGAGTCACATTTTACAATAACCGTCAGCAGGAGAAGTTTGAGAAGCAGATGGCTTCCTATGAAAGCGTTGATACTATGCAGCATCCAAGCGAAGCAACAACATCAATTGATGGGATTCAAGTACCGCTTGGCAAGAAACCGAAGGTAACGACGAAGAAAACAACAAAGAAAAGCACAAGAATCCAGAAGCTTAAGAAGAAAGCAAGCAGAAGCAAAATAACAACAAGAAGAACAACAACATCTCAGAATCATTCCAGACGTAAGGTTGTGAATACAAAAGTTGTCAAAACACAGAAGGATTATGACAAGAAGGGTTCTAAGAAGAGAACGATCAAGACAGTCGTTCAGACAACGATCAAGACAACAACGGTTGAATTGAGTCAGATGTCTGGTGTTTCTGGAACAACATTAAGAACACTTGGTTCTCAGGCAGATGGTAAGATCTTGAATGCATTTGAAGATCTGAAGTTTAAGATGGTGATTGATAAAAATGCGGAAGCGACAGGTGTATTTAGCGTTAAGAGCCATAAGATCGCACTTCAGAGTGCGAGATCTTCTGTATTACTTCACGAATTAGGACATTTTGCTAATTTCCTTGCAGGAGATAAAGTTGGAACGAGTGAATGGAAGTCAATTTACAATGCTGAGAAGGATAAATATGATGGATATAACAAAGCATATGCGATCAAATCAGCATCTGAGTATTTTGCAGAATCTTACAAGGATTATAAGGAGCATCCATCCGCATTAAGATCAAAGAGACCAAGAACTTACCAGTTTGTTAAGAGTACGATTGATGGAATTACAGACAGCGATGTACAGAACATCAAAGATACCTATGGAGAATACTGGGGATTATAGGACGATACCTGAAGGAGTACTTTCTCAGAAAGTACTCTTTTTTTTGCCAATTGCCTGTGTTGCTCTGTAGAATGTGAAAGAATGTATAAACAAGGGATATTTTAAAAAATTAAAGGAGAAATAAGATGTTAAAGATCAAGGAATACGTCAAAGCAGAAAGTCTTGAGCAAGCTTATGAGCTGAATCAGAAGAAGACCAACTGCGTGATCGGTGGCATGTTGTGGCTTAAGATGGTCACAAGAAATGTACAAAAAGCAATTGATCTGTCGGGTCTTGGACTTGATCAGATCGAAGAAAATGATGAGGAATTTTCAATCGGAGCAATGGTAACACTAAGACAGATCGAACTTCATGAAGGATTAAATACATGGAGTCAGGGAGCGGTAAAAGAAAGTGTGACACACATTGTCGGAGTGCAGTTCCGTAATCTTGCGACAGTAGGTGGAAGTATTTTTGGAAAGTTCGGTTTTTCTGATGTATTAAGCTGTTTTCTGGCGTTTGACAGTTATGTGGAGTTACATCATGAAGGAATCATTCCATTAGACCAATTTGCAGCAAATAAATATCCAAATGATATTTTAGTGCGTTTGATCATTAAGAAACACCCACAGGAAAGTGTTTATCTTTCTCATAGAAATACAAAGACAGATTTTCCAGTTTTGACATGCGCTGTTTCATTAGGTGAGAAAGAGGCATATGCGGTTGTCGGTGCAAGACCATCCAGAGCTTGTAGAGTCAGATTATCAGATCAGTGGATGGAACAGATCAAAGATGATGAAGGAAGAAGAAAACTCGCAGATGAAGTGACCGGTCAGATGAATTTTGGAAGCAACATGAGAGCAAGTGCTGCTTACCGTGAACAGTTATCAAAAGTCTTATTAAGAAGAGGCTTTGAACAGTTAGACGAAAGGAGAGAAAAATAAACATGGAGATTACATTTACATTAAATGGAAAGAAAGTAACCCCACAGATTGATGCAGACACTCTCCTGATCGATCTTGTCAGAGATCTTGGCTGTTACAGTGTGAAACGTGGATGCGAGACATCAAATTGCGGCTTATGTACGGTATTTATGGATGACCAGCCAATCTTATCATGTTCCATTCTTGCGGCAAGAGTTGATGGACATAAGATCGATACTTTAGAAGGACTGCAGGAAGAAGCAGCTGAGTTTGGAGCTTTTATTGCAAACCAAGGGGCTGAACAATGCGGATTTTGTAACCCAGGAATGATCATGAATGCGATCGCATTATTTAGAGAGATTCCAGATCCGAGTGAAGAAGAGATCAAAGAATACCTTGCGGGGAATCTTTGCAGATGTTCTGGATATGAAGGACAGCTTCGAGGAATCTTAGACTTTTTGGAATATAAGAAAAATAAAGATGGAGGTGCCGAATGAAAGTAGTTAACCAGCCGATCATGAAAAAAGACGCTATGGCACTTGTGACAGGGAAACCTGTATTTACAAATGATAAGGCACCAAAAGAATGTCTGATCGTGAAATTACTTCGAAGTCCATATGCGAACGCAATGATCAAATCGATCAACACCCAGTTTGCTATGAAAGTGCCAGGGATTGAGGCAATTTATACATGGGAAGATGTGCCACAGGAACGTTTTACGATGGCAGGACAGACATATCCAGAATTAAGCCCATATGACAGACAGATTCTGGATCAGCATGTCCGTTATGTTGGAGATCCTGTTGCGATCGTTGCCGGAGAGAATGAAAAGTGTGTTGATCAGGCGATCAAGATGTTACGTGTGGAATACGAAGTACTGCCAGCAAACTTAGATCCACGTAAGGCAATGGATAAAGATACACCGCTAGTGCATCCAGAAGATAACTGGAAAGCATTATGTAATATTGGTGCAGATAATAAGAAAAACTTGTGCGCAACAGAAGAAACACACGAAGGAGATGTCGATGCGGTATTAGCAGATTGCGACGTGGTTGTAGAACATACATATCATACAAAAGCAAATCAGCAAGCAATGATGGAGACATTCAGAACTTATTGTTTTATTGATGAATATGGAAGATTGAACGTTGTTAGTTCTACACAGATCGTATTCCATGTACGAAGGATCTTATCCAATGCATTATGCATTCCAAAATCAAAGATTCGTGTATCAAAACCAAGAATTGGTGGAGGATTTGGAGCAAAACAGAGTTCTATCTCCGAAGTATATCCAGCATTTGTCACATGGATGACAAAGAAACCATCCAAGATCATTTTTTCAAGAGAAGAGTCTCAGATCGCATCTTCACCAAGACATGAGATGCAGGTAACAGTTCGTGTCGGAGCAAACAAGAATGGAAAGATCCGTGCGATCGATGTTTATACATTATCCAATACAGGAGCCTATGGAGAACATGGTCCAACAACGGTAGGGTTATCTGGGCATAAATCAATTCCGTTATATCGAGATCTGGAAGCACATCGTTTTGCATATGATGTTGTGTATACAAATCGTATGTCAGCTGGGGCTTATCGTGGATATGGTGCGACACAGGGTGTGTTTGCGCTGGAATCAGCAGTCAGTGAACTTGCAGCTAAGATAGGAATGGACCCAACGAAGATCCGTGAGATGAATATGGTCCGTGAAGGCGATGTGATGCCAGCATATTATGGAGAAACAGCAAACAGCTGTGCTTTGGATCGATGCCTTGCACGTGCAAAAGAGATGATCAAATGGGATGAAAAATATCCATGCAAAGATATGGGAAATGGAAAAGTTCGAAGTGTCGGACTGTCAATGGCGATGCAGGGTTCCGGCATTTCTGGCGTTGACGTTGGTTCTGCAACGATCAAATTAAATGACGATGGATTGTATACACTTTCTATTGCGGCAGCAGATATGGGAACTGGATGCGATACGATCTTGGCCCAGATGGCGGCAGAATGTCTGGAATGTTCTATTGATGATATCATGGTCAGCGGAGCAGATACAGATACATCACCATACGATTCTGGATCTTACGCATCAAGTTCTACCTACGTCACAGGAAAAGCAGTGGAACGTGCCTGCGAAAAATTAAAGGGACATATTTTCAATAAAGCAGCTGAGATGATGGAAGTTGCAGATACAGATACTCTGGAATTTGACGGAAAGAAAGTCAGAGATGCAGAGAGCGGCAAAGAGGTTTCATTAGTGGACATCGCAACAGCATCTATGTGCAACAATAATGAAACTTTCCAAGTGACAGAGACAAACAGTTCTCCAGTATCCCCACCACCATTTATGGTAGGAATGGTTGAGATTGAGCTTGATAAAGAGACAGGACATATTGAAATCTTAGACTATGTTGCAGTTGTAGATTGTGGAACACCAGTCAATCCAAATCTTGCAAGAGTTCAGGTAGAAGGCGGGCTCGGCCAGGGAATCGGAATGGCATTGTATGAGGGTGTTGATTACACACCAAATGGATATGTAAAACAAAATTCTTTCATGCAGTATAAAGTTCCAGCAAGAGTCGATGTTGGAAAGCTTCGTGTAGAATTTGAGAGCAGTTATGAGCCAACAGGACCATTTGGAGCAAAATCTATCGGAGAGATCGTTATCAACACACCATCTCCAGCATTAGCCCATGCCGTATTTAATGCAACCGGATTATGGATCCGAGAATTGCCGATCACCAGTGAAAAGATCGTTATGGGATTATTGGAGAAAGAATAATATAACATGGATAAAATAAAAGCAGCGGTCATTTATCTTGCATCAGGAAACAGCAAACGTTTCGGTCAAGAGAATAAATTATTGCAAATGATCGGAACCAAGCCAATGTATCGTTATGGATTGGACCGATTGATCGATCTATGCAAAGATCATGAAGGGTTTGAGATCATTGTTGTCACACAGTATCAGGAAATTATGAAGCAAACACAATACGACCCAATAACGACAGTGTTTTGTCCAGAAAGTAAATATGGGATTTCATGGTCGATCAAAGCAGGGATCAAAGCAGCGAAAGATGCAGAATTCTATACATTTTTCGTAGCAGACCAGCCCAATATGAAAAGAGAGACAATCGAAAGATTTCTCTCTTTTATGGCAGATGAATCTTGTGAACTTGGCTGTGTCAGAACAGAAGAAAACCTTGGGAATCCTGTATGGTTCTCAAAGAAATATAAACGAGAATTGTTATCGCTTACAAAAGATCAAGGTGGCAAGAAAATCCTCAAAAAACACATAGAAAATGCAAGATTTTTCAAGGTATTGGAAGAAACTGAACTTTGCGATATAGATTATCCAAAAGAAATGCAAGCAATGCTTGCAAAGCGAGGAAAAAGTAGTTAAAATATTATTTAAAATACAAAAGAGCGTGGAGGCCAAGTGATGGAATTATTAAAAGAGAGAATTCGAAAAGATGGAGTCGTGAAAGAAGGAAATGTCCTCAAAGTAGACCGCTTTTTGAATCATCAGATGGATGTAAAATTATTCCGTGAGATCGGTAAAGAATTTAAGAAACGTTTTGAAGGCGAAGATATCAATAAGATCCTTACGATCGAAGCATCAGGAATCGGAATCGCCTGTGTTGTGGCAGAGATTTTTGATGTACCAGTCGTATTTGCAAAGAAAACCCAGACAAAGAACATCGCAGGAGATGTATATACAACAAAGGTAGAATCATTCACACATGGAAGAGTCTACGACATCATTGTATCCAAAGAATTCTTAGGAGAAGGAGACCGTGTATTACTGATCGACGATTTCCTTGCCAACGGTAAAGCCTTAGAAGGATTAGCGAAATTAGTCAAAGATTCCGGAGCAGAACTGGTCGGAGCAGGAGTCGTGATCGAGAAAGGATTCCAGCCAGGTGGAGATTTCTTAAGAAAACAGACACACTTAGAATCCCTTGCGATCGTAGATGGTATGGACGAAAAAACAGGGGAGATTACATTCCGTGAGTAATTTCTTTGACATTTTTGTAGGTAGTCTTGGTGTTGTATTAACAGTACCAATCACAGCATTGATCGCATCATTTCTTGCAGTGCGCAAAAAATAAATTTTATAATTCATAAAATGAATCATAAATATAGTCTATGGATTTTATAAAAAACATCTATAAATCTATTGACACAGAAAAAAATTTCCTGTATCGTAAAAACATCAAAACAAGGAGAAACTAAGATGACAACAAGTAAGATGAATAATTGCACATTTTATTACTTTAGCTTTCAGGGTTATTATTTTTATCCTGACTATTTTTGTTGCAATGAATCATCGCCAAAACTTATGTCACTTTAAACCGACAGAGTAAAACATTTAAGGCATGCATTCTTGCAACAGAGTGCATGCCTTTTCTTTTTACTCAAAGAAGCAAAGGCCGCACCAGAGAAGCAGGATAGAAACGACTTGCCAGGAAAGGACGAACATCATGATTATTATTTTAAAGAAACAGGCAGAAGAAGCAAAGATCAACGCATTAAAGAAAGAGATGGAAGAGCAGGGACTGGGAATCCACGAATCCGAAGGTATTAACACAAGGATCCTTGGATTAGTGGGAGATACATCTGTTGTAGATATGCGTCATATCATGGCAAACAGCATCGTTGAAAATGTACAGCGTATTCAGGAGCCATACAAGAAGGCCAACAGAAAATTCCATCCAAATGATACCATTGTTGATGTAAGCGGGGTAAAAATCGGTGGTGGAAACTTCCAGGTGATCGCAGGACCATGTTCTATTGAGACAAAAGAACAGATCACAGAAGTCGCAAACGATGTGAAGAATTCTGGTGCAGGATTATTAAGAGGAGGAGCTTTCAAACCAAGAACTTCCCCATACTCTTTCCAGGGACTTCATGGAGAAGGATTAGAATTATTATTAGAAGCTAAGAAAGCAACAGGACTTCCAGTTGTTACAGAAATCATGGATGCAAGTCATCTTCCATTATTCGAAGATGTGGACCTGATTCAGGTTGGAGCAAGAAATATGCAGAACTTTGAATTATTAAAAGAATTAGGAAAGATCAACAAACCAATCTTATTAAAGCGAGGACTTGCAGCAACGATTGAAGAATGGTTAATGAGTGCAGAATACATTATGGCAGGTGGAAATGAAAATGTAATCCTTTGTGAAAGAGGAATCCGAACATACGAGACAGCTATGAGAAATACATTAGATCTTTCTGCAATCCCTATGATCAAGAAGAAATCCCATCTTCCAGTCATGGTAGATCCATCTCATGCAACAGGAATCAGAGATATGGTAGAGCCAATGGCATTAGCAGCGATCGCAGCTGGGGCCGATGGATTAATGGTAGAAGTTCACAATGATCCAGCCAAAGCATTATGCGATGGGCCACAGTCACTGACACCAGAACAGTTTGATACATTGATGAAGAAGGTAAATAAGACAAGAGAATTCTTTCAGACATTATAACTAGAAAAAATCTTGCTGAGAATTGTAAATTGGGATATACTATAACTAAAGAAAGAAAAAGACAACCCGGGAATCCATCGATTTCCGGGTGTTTGTCAGTTCTATAGATTCTAAGGAAAAAGGAGAGATATCTTATGAAAGTAATCGTCGGACTGGGGAATCCGGGAAAGAAATATGACAACACAAGACACAATATTGGATTTGAAGCCCTTGATTATATTGCAGACAAAGAAGGCATAAGTATAAATACAGGGAAACACAAAGCATTGATCGGAACTGGTTATATGGGAGGAGAAAAGGTACTTCTTGTGAAACCACAGACATTTATGAACTTAAGCGGAGAAAGTCTTCGTCCGATCATGGATTTCTACAAATTAGAGCCAGAAGATTTTATTATCATTCATGATGATATCGATCTTGACGTTGGAAGACTGCGTATCCGAAAAAAGGGAAGTGCAGGTGGACATAATGGACTGAAAAGTATCATTAGTCATTTAGGAAGTATGGATTTCCCAAGGGTGAAGATCGGTGTTGGAGAGAAACCAAAAGGATATGATCTGGCAGATTATGTATTAGGACATTTTACAAAAGAAGAACAGGCAATCTTTGCGGAACGTTTTGATGAAGTGTACGATGCAGTACAGCTGATCGTTATGGGCGACATCACAGAAGCGATGAACCGCCACAATAAGAAAAAGTAGGGATAGAAAGTGTTAGAACATATATTAAAAGACGATCCGGTATACAGACAATTAAAGGATGAGGTCGAAGATTACTGTGGCCCGGTTCTTGTATCAGGATGCACCGATACAGCCAAATGGCATTTGACCAGTCTGATCGGAAATCATAGGAAAAAGCAATTTAAGATCATCATCGTACCAGACGAGAACAAAGCAAGACAATGGGTCGAGGCAAGTCATTTCTTTGGAGAAAAGGTTCAGTATATTCCAGCAAAAGATCCATTATTCTATACAGCCGATGTTCATGGAAATGCAATCGCAAGAGACCGTATGCTGGCGATCAAGAAGATCGTGGATGACAAATGTGGAACCTTTGTGATGACGATCGATGCTGTGATGGATCAGGTTGTTCCATTAAGTGATATCAAGAATCATAAGATGACGTTTAAAATGGGAGAGACACTGGAAGAGGCAACGATCGCAGAAGAATTTGTTGCCAGAGGCTACGAAAAAGCACCATTTGTTGAGGCTCCAGGCGAGTTTGCTGTGCGAGGAGGAATCATTGATATTTTCCCATACACGCAGGAAAGCCCATATCGTATCGAACTATGGGGAGATGAAATTGATTCGATCCGAAGTTTTGATAAAGAAAGCCAAAGATCCATCGAAGAAGTCGATACTCTGACCATTTATCCGGCATCAGAGATCATTTTAAACCAGCCGAGAATTGAACATGGTCTTCGAAATATGGAAGAAGATTATGAGAAGTTATCACAGAAGTTTAAAAAAGAAAAAAAATATGATCAGGAAGCCCGCCTAAGAAAAGAAATGGACCGTGTTCGTGAGGAATTAAGGGAACTTCATATGTTGATCGGAGTAGAAGGTTATCTCCCATATTTTTATGAAAATACAGAATGCATCTTAGATTATTTTCCAGAAGAAAGCATGATCTATATGGATGAACCAAAACATATCAGAGAACGTGCAGATGCATTTTATCTGGAATTCTCAGAGAGTATGAAAAGCCGTCTGGAAGGTGGGTATCTTCTGCCTAAACAGGCAAATACGGTGACAGATTATGAGAGTATTTTATATCAGATCGAGAAACATAAGATGCTATGTTATTCGATCTTATCTGCTGAGATCAATGATTTTAGAGTTGCTAGAACCTTATTTATGGATACAAAATCCATTCAGTCTTATAACAACAGTTTTGAGCAGTTAGTCAAAGATCTTACAAAATATCAGAGTAAGGATTATAGGATCGTTGTTGCTTCTCCATCTGTTACAAGAGCGAAACGTCTAAGCAGTGATCTGAGAGAAAATGGTTTGGTTGTGACCTATGATAAGGACTTGAAATACGGAGTGGAAGCAGGGCAGATCGTTGTCACAGCAGGAAAGCTTCTGACAGGAATTGAATATCCGGCAGCCAAATGGGTATTGATCTCAGAAGGAGACATTTTCAAAGGAAGAGAAGAAAAAAAGCGCCGAAAGAAAGAGAAGAAAAAACAAGGAGAAAAGATCCGAAGTTTTGCAGATATCAATATCGGTGATTACGTTGTTCATGAAAAACATGGAGTCGGCATTTACCGCGGTATCGAAAAGATCACAACAGATGGGGTTGAAAAGGACTACATCAGTATTGAATATCAGGGCGGTGATAATTTATTTATTTTAGCATCAGCCCTAGATCAGATCGCAAAATACGCAAGTGCAAATGCAAGAAAGCCGAAACTTCATAAATTAGGTGGAAATGAATGGAAGAAGACGAAAACACGTGTCAAAGGTCAAGTCAAAGATATTGCGGAAGAACTCGTGCAGTTATATGCACTAAGACAGGCAAAAGAAGGATATGTCTATGACAAGGACACTGTATGGCAGAAAGAGTTTGAAGAATTATTTCCATACGATGAAACGCAGGATCAGTTAAATGCGATCGATGATACGAAAAGGGATATGGAAAGCAAGAAGATCATGGACCGACTGATCTGTGGAGATGTTGGGTATGGAAAGACAGAAGTAGCGATCCGTGCAGCATTTAAGGCAGTAGACAATGGAAAACAGGTGGCGTATCTCGTACCAACCACGATCCTTGCACAGCAGCATTACAATACATTTGCACAGAGATTTCATGATTACCCGATCACCGTACGCATGATGTCTAGATTTTGTACAGCAAAAGAGCAGAAAGAGACGATCGAAGGACTCAAAAATGGAACGGTAGATGTTGTGATCGGAACGCATCGCTTATTGTCCAAAGACATGCAGTATAAGAATCTGGGACTGCTCGTAATTGATGAAGAACAGCGTTTTGGAGTGACACATAAAGAAAAGATCAAGACAATGAAAAAAGATGTCGATGTCTTATCATTATCTGCTACACCAATTCCAAGAACCTTGCATATGAGTCTGATCGGAATCCGCGACATGAGTGTATTAGAAGAACCACCGCATGACCGAAGAGCGATCCAGACATATGTTATGGAATATAATGAAGAACTGGTCAAAGAAGCGGTCTACCGCGAAATGACACGTGGCGGGCAGGTATATTATGTGTATAACCGTGTCAATAATATCGCAGAAGTGACAGCCGAATTACAGAGATTGCTTCCAGATGCGAAAGTTGCATTTGCCCACGGACAGATGAAAGAACGCGAACTGGAAGAGATCATGATGGGATTTATGAACCATGAGATCGATGTATTGGTATCTACAACGATCATCGAGACAGGACTAGATATTCCGAATGTAAATACAATGATCATTCACGATGCCAACCAGCTTGGGTTGTCCCAGTTGTATCAGTTAAGAGGACGTGTCGGAAGATCGAATCGAAATGCATTTGCATTTTTGATGTACAAAAAAAACACACTGTTAAAAGAAACCGCAGAAAAACGATTACAGGCAATCCGGGAATTTACAGATCTGGGATCCGGTTATAAGATCGCAATGCGAGATCTGGAGATCCGCGGAGCAGGAAATCTTTTGGGACAGGCGCAATCCGGTCATATGGAAGCAGTTGGATACGATCTGTATTGCAAGATGCTGAATGAAGCAGTCTTGAGATTAAAAGGCGAATTAAAAGACGAAGATGAATTTGATACAACACTCGATCTTGATATCAACGCATTTATTCCATCAACGTATGTATATAATGAATATCAAAAACTGGAATTATACAAACGTATTTCATCCATTGAATCCAAAGATGAAATGGAAGATATGACAGATGAGTTGATTGACCGCTTTGGGGAAATGCCGAAAGCAGTCTACAATCTGTTATATGTTGCATATTTGAAATCATTAGCACACCACGCTTATATGACAGATGTGAAACAAAAAGGAGAAAAAGTCTCATTTGAAATGAAACCAGATGCAGCCGTGGATGTAGAAAAAATCCCAGTGATATTAGAAGAATACAAACGTGAATTATCCTTTCAGGCAGGCAAGAATCCGACATTTGTACTGGATCTGTCAAAGACAAAGAAAGTGAAGCAGTTAGAAAAGATTGAACATTGTGTGAACTCGCTCAATTCATTGATAATCCGATAAGTTTGTGCTATAATATCGCCAGACATTAGCCTAATATAATCATAATATGAAGGAGAAAATGAAATGAAGAAATTAGCAAAGAAGTTGCTATGTTTAACTGCAGTTCTTGCGTTAACTCTTTCTTTATTTACAGGATGTAAAAGCAAGAATGAGAAGACATTATTTGAATATGCAGGACAAGAAGTAACATTCCAGGAAGCTCATGTATATGCAAGAATCATGCAGTATCAGGCAGAAGCTCAGTACGGAGCATACTTCGGAGACAGCATGTGGTCTATGCAGGTCGGAACAGACAGCAAAGGAAAGAAGATCACAATGCAGCAGTCTGTCAAAGACAGCGTTATCAACCAGTTAAAACAGATCAAAGTTTTAGCAGCACACGCAGACGACTACAACGTGAAGTTAACAAAATCTGAGAAGAAGCAGATCAAAGAAAGCGTAACTGCCTTCGCAAAAGACTCAACAGGTAAGAAAGTCATGAAGAAGACAGAAGCAGATAAAGATATGATCCAGAAACTGTACGAAGAAAGCACGATCGCAAGTAAAGTTATGCAGGAGATCATCAAGAAAGCAAACGTCACAGTAACAGATGACGAAGCCAAAACTGTCAAAGTCTACAAACTTGTCTTCACAACAAAGACAACAGACAGCAAGACAGGAAAAGAAAAAGACATGACAGCCGCTGAGAAGAAAGATCAGCTAAAGAAAGCAAAATCCGCATTAAAGATGATCAAGAAAGGCCAGAGTATCAGCTCTGTAGCTAAGAAGTTCAGCGTAAACTCTGACAACGAAGAATCCTATACAAAAGGAAAAGCTGCATTAGGAACAAAATTCGAAACAGCAGCAGCAAAACTTAAGAAGAACCAGGTAAGCGGAGTCGTAGAATTAGACGATGCATACGTGATCATCAAGATGTTAAATCCAAACGACACAACAGCAGCTGCATCAAACAAATCCACACTGCTTCAGGAAAAACAGCAGGCAGCATACGAGAAAGTCTACAAGAAGTGGACAAAAGATGCAGACAAGAAGTGGGATGACAAGAAGTCTGTAGATCAGGATCTGTGGAAAGAAGTTAAGTTCAAATATAAAGCTACAACAGCATCTACAGCAGCAACAACAACTACAACGACAGCGGCGAAGAACACAACAACAGCTGCAAAGAGTAAATAATTATAAGAAATGAAAAGACCGGAGATAACGGGAATAGTTATCTCCGGTCTTTTTGACTTTCTGTGATCACACAGGCACCGAGTTGTTCATATGTATGAATGCATTTTTCTGAGATTGAAGGATTCGTAATAAGATTGCGACCTTTTCCAAGTTGACAGATGTAGATAAAATCTTTCTTCATAAGTTTGGTTTCATCTGCGAGAAAATAGATTTCAGGAACCATGTGACAGAGCAGGCGTACAATTGATGCCTCAGCCATACTTCCTAAAAAGATATTTCCTTCTTCATCAACAGCATTAACTCCAATAAAAGCACAGTCAAGCTGGAATGAATTCAGATTCGATTCGGCAATCTGACCAGTTGTAGTAAGTGAATTATGACGTATTTCTCCACCCAGAGAAATTAGATGAATATTAGGATATGAACTTAATTCGTAAGAAATATTGACTGCATCTGTAACGATATTTAAGGTGCCAGAATCTTTGAGCATTGTAGCAAACATATGGACTGTTGTTCCAGAGGCAAGGAAAATATGATGTCGATGCTGAATGTAAGGAAGAGCAGCTCTTGCAATAGATTCTTTCAATTCAATATTCTGAGTCATACGCTGATGAAAAGGAAGAGTGGTATCGTGAATCGAAAGAGAAGGAAGTGTTGCACCTCCATGTGTCCGGATCAATTTATGGTCATCCTCAAGTTCCTTTAAATCTCTTCGTGCAGTCATTGGTACGATGCCAAATATTTCACAGATTTCAGAAATCGAAATCCTTTCAAAATGAGATAAATAATCTAATATTTTTTGTTGACGTATATCTTTTTTCAACGAAATAGCTCCTTTTATATACTATATAATTATCTTTTATTATACTTTACAGAAAAGGAAAATTCAAGAAATAAGAGAATAATAAAAAGTTCTAAACGAACATTTATATAGACAAAACGAACATAAAAATGTTAATATGAAACAAATATAAGTGTTAGAAAGGATGTTTTATTATGAAATGTGTTGCAGTAGGAGATATGATGATTCCGTCCATATATTTTAGGAGGGAATTAGAAAAAAGTTCGATCATTGATGAGTTTATATGTAAATCCTGGAAAGAAAACAGTAGTAAAGATGATTTCAGGGAAGTTATCCGAAAGATAGAAACACAGGGAGCAAGTGCATTTGAGGTAGAAGGTGAGATTGCAGATCTTATGAAAAAGGCGGATGTTATTTTTGTACATCAGTGTCCGGTTAGTAGGGAAGTGATCAAAGAAGCAGAAAATCTAAAGTATATTTTATCCTGTCGCGGTGGTGTGGAAAATATCGACATGGAAGCGGCAAAAGAAAAGGGAGTGAAAGTTATTAATTGTCCAGCTCATAATGCATATGCAGTTGCAGAATATACGATTGGAATGATTTTAAATGAATTAAGAAATATCACAAGATCTTGTACAGCATTAAAGAATGGTGAGTGGAGAGAAAAATATCAAAATTCTGAGACACTGACAGAACTAAGAAGCCAGACGATCGGAATCATTGGATTTGGAACGATTGGTCGTCTCGTCATTGAACGTCTGAAAGGTTTTCATCCAACTATCCTTGTTCATGATCCATTTGCAGATGAAGATAAGATTCGAGAAGAAGGATGCAAACCAGTTACAAAAGAAGAACTGATCAAACGATCAGATGTGATCACGATTCATGCAAGGATTAAGGCTGGTGATCCACCAATTATCGGAAAAGAGGAATTTAATCAGATGAAAGAAACTGCTTATTTGATCAATACAGCAAGAGCAGTCGCAGTTGATATGAAAGAACTTTATCATGCACTTTCAGAGCATAAGATCATGGGAGCAGCAATCGATGTATTTCCGACAGAACCTGTTTCAAAAGATGAACCATTGTTGAAATTAGACAATATTACAGTGACAAATCATCAGGGAGGAGCAACCGTAGAATCATATGTGAAGGCACCAGAGATGGTTCTCGATATGTTAAAACATAGTTTAGAATAAAAAATACAATTACAAAGTATAAAAAATAGCTGCTTTAACAATTATTTTCAAAAAATTGTGAAAGAAATTGTCAGCAGACTATTTTTTTGCATTTTTTTTGAAATACTTGAAACTGTTTTTTGAAAAAGTACGATGCTATACTTTAGTTACAGATGAGGTGAACATATGAATAAGAGATCTCGAGAAATATTATCTCAGCTAATTACAAAAACAGAATATAATCAGACAATATCGATTCAAGAGTTGGCAGATACATTTAAAGTTTCAAGCCGAACCATCCGATACGATATTGATCAGATCAATGATTATCTGAAAGAAAATCATTTACAACCATTAAATCTTGGAAAAAGAGGTGTGATCAACACAGAACCAGATATCACAAAGGCAAGAGAATCTCTTTCGGAAGAAGGGTTTTATTCTTTTAAACTTTCAAGAGAAGAAAGGGTCAGTTTTGCAGTTGTATTAATGATCGGTTCTGATGATTACATTACATTATCAGAGATTGCAGATCAGCTGTTTGTAAGCAGATCAACGATCATTCAGGATCTGGAACATATCAAAAACTTTTGCAGAGAGAGACATTTATATGTACTTTCTCATTCCAATAAAGGGTTATTGCTTGAAGGAAGAGAAATCGATAAGCGAAACTTATTGCTCGATATGATTCAGTCAGGAAATAGTATTTTTAAGGTTGAGCCAATTTTTCAGCATTTAACACAGTGTCTTTCAAAGAACTTAAAGATAGATCTGGAAGATATTTCGATAATCGAGAAGATCATTAATGAAGCAGAACATATTTATGGAAGGTTTTTGACAGATCGGTCATTTGCCCAGTTAAGAAATTATTTTCAGCTTTCGCTTTACCGCTTAAGAAAATCACATTATGTGGAATATGGTGGTAAAAAGAACAGCAAATGGGAAATGGCGAAGGGAATGATCGATCAGATTCAGCAGTTTATTGTAAAAGAAATACCAGATACAGAAATATATTATGTAGCAGATGTCCTAAACCGGATGAAATACATCAAGAAAACGACTAGTAACAAAGAAATCGTTAAGATGCAGGTTATCACAAGAAATTTCATCCAGAATATATCAAAAGATATTCATATAAATCTTCAGGGGGATTACATCTTTTACGAAAATCTGATCAACCATTTGGAGTCAACGTTTTCAACGCTTGGTGATAGATTTGCAATTAATTCTGTTGTTGATGAAGTACTTCAGAGATATCCAGGAGTAAAGAAAGCCACAGAAAAGAATGTTCATGTATTGGAAGAATATGTTGGAAGAAAGTTATCAAAAGAAGAAATTGCTTATATTGTAGTTCATATTTGTGCAGCGATTGAGCGAAATAAGAATGAAACCGTAAGATATTCCGTAGTTTTAGTGTGCAGCGGAGGAATCGGTACATCTCAGTTACTTCTTGCAAGACTGGAGAAATTTTTCCACTTGGATGTGATTGACATCATTCCGGCACACGACATTGAAAATATGAATATGGAAGATGTTGATGCAGTGATCTCAACAATCTCACTTGAAGGGAAAGGAATTGAGTATATACAGGTTGATCCATTACTGACAGATGAGGATTGTATCAGAGTTGGTGAGAAATTATCAAAGATCACTCCGAAGACAACAGTGAAAGAAACTGTTTCTGAGGAAAAAACAGATTCTTTTAAATCTCTGGAAAAGATAAAAGAGATTTTAGAAGATAGGAATGATGAAGATTCATTGACTAAGATAAAAACAGTCATTGATGCATTTTTTCAGAAAAAAGAAGAAACTATGTTAAGCGATCTTCTACCAGCACAGGCAATTCAAATCGGGGTTGAATGCAGTGACTGGAAAGAAGCAATCAAAGCTTCTGCACAGTATCTTATAAAGAAAGGAGCCATCAATGAACATTATGTTGATGCTATGATCCAAAATGTCATGGAAAATGGTCCATATATTGTTGTTGCTCCAGGATTTGCACTTCCACATGAAGCATTAAATGCAGGAGCCAGCAAAGTTGGAATGAGTCTGATCAGGCTAAAGACTCCAGTTCCTTTTGGAAAGGAGGAGATGGATCCAATCGAATGGGTATGTTGTCTGAGTGCGATCAACAAAGAAACTCACTTAAAAGCGATGTTTCAATTAGTAAACCTTTTTTATAACCAGTCTTTTCGTGTGAAGATTAAAGAATGTAAGACGGGAGAAGAAATTTATAAGATTATAGAACAATTTGAGTATGAAACGAGGTAGATACAATGATTTGGGAAGACCTGAATGAAAACTTGATAGTGCCTGATCTTGAGGCAAAAAGTTCCGATGAAGTATTTGAAAAACTTGGAGGCTTATTTATAGTAGAAGGTTATTGTAAAGATACTTATATCGATGCTTTAAAAGACAGAGAAAAAGATTTTCCGACTGGAGTTAATATGGGAAGTATCGGAATCGCAATTCCTCATACTGATAAACAGCATGTGATCAAAGGTGGAGTAGCGATTGGTGTTTTGAAAGAACCAGTTCATTTCTTTCAGATGGGAACAACTGATGAACCAGTGGAAGTAAAATTAGTTTTTATGCTTGCAGTGGAAGATCCAAAAGAACATTTAGTATTTTTACAGAGAATTCTTGCAGTACTCCAGGATCAGGATGTTTTAGCTAATATCATGAAAACTGGCGATAAAAAAAAGATTGTAGAAATCATTAAAGAAAAAGAAAGTAATTTATAAATGTAAATAATTAATGCTATATTTCAGGATAGAATCTTGAAAAGAAAGGAGATTTATTATGGCAGCAGTAAATATTTTATCAGTGTGTGGATCAGGAACAGTAACATCATCTATGGTAGCTGCAAAGCTAAAAGAAAAGCTTGGGGAAAGAGGATACAGTGTTTCTACAACAGAGGCTCGTCCAACAGAGGCTTTAAACTTAGCTACTTCTGGAAGATTTGATATTTTAACACATACAAGCCCACTTCCAGATGGAGATTATGGAATCCCAACAGTCAATGCTTTCGCTTGTATTACAGGAATGGGGGAAGATCAGTTCTTCGAGGATGTCGTAGCGGCATTAAAATCTGTAGGAAAATAAAAAGTTTAGAGTGTTAAAAAGAGAAAATTATATGTATGTGTTCTTCGGAACAAAGGGAGGAACTTATGGTAGTATTAGAATTTTTGAAAGCGATCATTGATAACTTTGGATCAGCAATCGTCGTTCCATTTATCATCTTTATCATTGCATTGATCTTTAGAGTAAAACCAGCAAAAGCATTCTTATCTGCTTTGTATGCAGGTGTATCTCTGGAAGGTTTTTCACTGATTATCGGGGCATATACACCAATCATCACACCATTGGTACAAAATATGTCAAAAGTAATGTCAAATGTAACAGGTGTTGAATTAAACACATTTGACGTAGGTTGGCAGGCAACATCTGTCGTAGCATTTGCAACAAGTGCTGGTATGATCTACTTAGGACTTGGTATCGCATTGCAGACAATCTTATTCCTTGTAAAATGGACAAACATTTTCCAGCCATCTGACTTATGGAACAACTACTCATACATTGTATGGGGTGCTATGGTAATCTTCAAGACTCACAACTTTGCATTAGGTATCGCATGTATGGTTTTATTAAACTTATACAGCTTATTAATTTCAGAACTTGTAGCAAAACGTTGGTCTAAATACTATAATTATCCAAACTGTACAATCATCGCTATGCATAACGTAGAGCCAGCAATCTTTGCTATCGCAATCGACCCAATTTTAAACTTACTCGGATTAAACAAAGTTAAATTAAACCCTAAATCAATCGAAAAGAAATTAGGATTCATCGGTGAACCAATGACATTAGGATTCATCCTTGGTGGAATCATCGGTATCCTTGGAAACGTAGGAAAATTAACATCTATGGCAGGATGGGGAAGCGTATTTACAGCAGCCATCGCTACAGCAGCAATCATGGCTATCTTCCCTAAAATCGCTAGTATGTTTGCTCAGGCATTCGCACCTATCACAGAAGCAGCCAGAGTATTCATGAAGAATTCTGGAGACAGAGAATGGTACATCGCAGTAAACGATGCTGTAGGATATGGTGAACCAGCAACATTAACAAGTGGATTATTATTAATCCCAATCATGGTAGTTATCGCAACAGTACTTCCTGGTAACCAGGTACTTCCAGTTGTTGACCTTTTAGCTATCCCATACATGGTACAGGGACTTGTAGCAGTATACAAAGGAAATATGTCTAAGATCTTAGTAGCCGGTGTTATCTGGTTCAGCTTAGGATTATTAATGTGTACATACACAGCACCATTATTCACAGACGTTGCCAGAGGTGCAGGATTCGCAATTCCAGCCGGAGCAGCAATGATCACAAGTTTCAACATCCTTGGTAAACCAATGCTTGGTTTCGTATTCCTTGCATTCTTATCAGGAAACCCATTATTTATTGGAATCGCAGTTGCAGTATACGCAGTAGCATTCTTCATCTTTAAGACAAAGAATGCACAGATCGTAGCATATCTTGATCGTCAGGCAGACAAAAACGATGCAGCAAATGAGGCAGAAGGAGCGTAATAGATTATGAAAATAGATGTAAATCAGTTTTTAAAACCATGTAGTTGCGGAAGAAAACACGAGATCGTTGTCGATGATATCATCATCGACAGCGGTGCAATCAATCAGTTGCCAGAAATCTTAAAAAGACCAGCGTATGCTGATAAAAAATCATTGGTTATGATCTGTGATGAGAATACTTATGAAGCAGCTGGTAAACAAGTAGAAGCACTGGTTCCAGGACTAAAAAAGATCGTATTAGATCCTGATAATCTTCATGCTAATGAACATGGTGTAGAAGCAGCTAAAAAAGGATTAGATGAGATTGGTGATGTAGATATGATGATCGCTGTGGGATCTGGAACAGTTCATGATATTACAAGATTCCATGCATATGAGATGAAGATACCATTCTTCTCAGTACCAACAGCAGCCAGTGTCGATGGATTTGTATCTACAGTAGCAGCAATGACATGGCATGGATTTAAGAAAAGTTTTACAGCGGTATCTCCAGTTGTAGTAATTGCAGATACTGATATTTTCAAAAAAGCACCACTACGCCTGACAGCATCTGGGGTATCAGATCTTCTTGGAAAATATACTGCATTAGCAGATTGGAAGATCACACATTTGTTGACAGGAGAATACATTTGTAAAGAAATCTGTGATATGGAATATCAGGCATTAGACAGTTTGATCTCAAGTTTGGATGGACTGAAAACAGGTGACACAAAAGCATATGAAGATCTGATGTACGGATTATTATTATCAGGACTAGCTATGCAGATGACAGGAAACTCAAGACCAGCATCTGGTGCAGAGCATCATATGTCTCATTTATGGGAGATGGAAGTATTAAATGATTATATTGATTTCTATCATGGAGAGAAAGTAGGAGTTGGTCTGGTATTATCTTCTAAGATTTACCACAAAGCAGCTGACAAGATGCTTGCAGGCGAATTCAAAGTAAAGGATAAAATGCCAATCGAGGAAGATCTGATTCGTGAGAAATTCAATAAACCAGGAATGTTTGATATCATCATGGAAGAAAATACTCCAAATCTGTTAGAACAGGTTGATTCTAAGAAATTGATCGAACATAAAGAAGAAATTGCAGCAATCATTAATGAAATTCCAACAGATGAAGAATTGATTGCGATGATCAATAAAGTAGAGGGAGTAAAATCATTAGAAGATCTAGGATTTGATGAAAGTTATCAGGCTGAGACAGCAAGATTATCACCATATGTACGTGCAAGGATCACATTTATGCGTTTATTAAAATTTTATGATTTCTATGAGGAGGTCATTTCATGCTAGAAGAATTAAAACAGAAGGTTTATGAAGCAAATATGGAATTACCAGCCAAAGGTTTGATTACATATACATGGGGGAATGTCAGCGGAATTGACAGAGAAAAAGGTTTATTTGTAATCAAACCAAGTGGAGTTCCATATGAGACATTAAAACCATTAGATATGGTTGTTATGAATCTGGCTGGAGAGAAAGTCGAGGGAGAATTGAACCCATCTTCTGATACCCCAACACATCTTGAGTTATACAAAGCATATGAAGACCTTGGTGGAATCGTTCATACACATTCTCCATGGGCAACTTCATGGGCACAGGCAGGAAGAAGTATTCCTGCATATGGAACAACACATGCTGATTATTTCTATGGAGAGATTCCATGTGCAAGATCACTGACAGCCGAAGAAGTTGAAGGTGATTATGAAAAGAATACAGGATTGGTGATCATTGAAACCTTTAAAGAGAAAAATCCAATCTATGTACCAGGAGTTTTATGCACGAATCATGGACCATTTACATGGGGAAAAGATGCAGCAGAAGCTGTACATAACGCGGTAGTTCTTGAAGAAGTAGCCAAAATGGCATATCGTACAGAACATCTGAAACCAGAGGTTTCACAAGCACCACAATATCTGCAGGACAAGCACTTTTTCAGAAAACATGGAGAAAATGCATATTATGGGCAAGGGGTATAAGTAGAATTATTCTACTTTACTATAAATGTAATAATGCTTTAGAAAAAAGGTTTTTGTTCACTACAGCAAAAGCCTTTTTCTATACCTGAAAATATAAGGAGATAAAGAATGACGGTTGATAAAATAAAGGAAATTAAATGTTTTATTTTAGATATGGACGGAACAATTTATTTGGGAAATGAATTATTCGATTTTACAAAAGATTTCTTAAATAAAGTAGAAGAAACAGGAAGAGAATATTATTTCTTTACAAATAACTCATCAAAGAGTCAGCAAGCATATATTGATAAACTTGGTAACATGGGCATTCACATTGAGCCAAAACAGATGATGATCTCAAGTCATGTTATGATCAAGTATCTGAAAGAAAAACATCCAGGGGAAACTATTTATGTTGTAGGAACTCCATCGCTGATCAATGAATTTAAGACATTTAATATGCCGTTGGTAGATGAAAATCCAGATATTGTGATCTTAGGATTTGACACAACACTAACTTACGAAAAAATATCCAAAGCATGCCACTATATAAGAAATGGCTGTACATACTACGGAATCAACCCAGATTGGAATTGCCCAATGGAAGGTGGTACATTTATTCCAGACTGTGGTTCCATGGCCAAATTAGTAGAAGCTTCTACAGGAAGATTCCCGGAATTCTTTGGAAAACCATCTAAACACACACTAGATTACATCATCAAAGAAACCGGTTACAAACCAGAAGAGATAGCAATCGTTGGAGATAGACTCTATACAGACATAGCAGTCGCAGATGGAAGCGATGTTACATCAATTCTGGTATTAAGTGGGGAAAGTACTCTGGAAGATGTGGAAGCAAGTGATGTAAAACCAGATATTATTTTGGAATCATTGAAAGATATTACAGAGAAATTGTAGGTAGGCTGTCATAGATACAACTACTTAGATTTTTCAATTGTTATAATTGTTCACACTATAGACTTCTGGTATATGATAAAAAATAAATAAACGACAGGAAAAGCAGCATTGGAATTTTGTCACGTTTCCTGTCGTTTATTTATTTTTTATCATATACTCAAAGCCTACAGTTGGCCAACTACATACTCAAAAATTATGCCTGAGCCTTAGCCCACTC
>OGXS01000457.1_pt1 | contig 39043 bp, 31 predicted proteins | sample 1576371 | NCBI WGS metagenome assembly OGXS01 (sample SAMEA3541475, study PRJEB24748) | human gut metagenome | biome: human gut; feature: human-associated habitat; material: faeces | place: China | collected 2012
GTTATTTTACCATCTCTCGCGCATGCGCGGTAGTGCGGATTAAATCAGAGGTTCCTTAAAGCTTCTGCTGTATGCAAGGTGCTCATTTTCGATCCCGTCCCGGACCGCATGGTCAAGCAAATGCTGTATATCCTCCACCGGGATCGTGCGTACCGTGCAAAATCCGGGCAGTCTCCAATCATCCGGCATTGCCGCCTGCAGCATGTCACTGCTGCGCTCGCCCGCTGCCCAAAGCAGTACGGAACCCGCCGGGCAGCCTTTCAGCGGGGCCTGCAGCCTGACCGCGGCGGGAATGTCCGCCAAGAAGCGCCCGCTGGGGGCCTGCTGCCGCGCCATAAGATACTCTTTTACGATCTGCCCAACCTGTTCCTGCGGCTGGATGTATATAAGGCTTTCCTGATAACCCATTGTGTCACGTCATCTCCTACAAATAGATTCATCCCATCGGATGCTCTTTTCGGAACGCCTCGGTCTGGCGTTTGAGATAGATGCGCCGCGTCTCGCGACGCACAGCCCTGCGCAGCGCGTCGATGTGCGAATATTCTGTTTTCAGCCACAGGCGATAAAGGAAATCCAGCGGCCTGCGCTGCGGCGCCAAAACAGAAAGCTGCTGATGGGTAAGCGGCGTTTCCCGTAAAACGGAAAGCAGGTCCTGCTTGATGACATATTCATATGCCCTGTTCATCACCTTTGCGGGCACGCTGCCCTCCAAAAGGTCCCGCAGGCAAAACATCTCATGCTCCGCCTGCGCGATCACTTTCATCTGCTGTTTTGTCATGTTCTGTATCCTCCGTTTTTTCTATCGGGCTTCGCCCGCAATTCTTTCCCGGTTTCTTTTTCGCTGCCGTCCGGCTTCCTCTGCCGCCGCATCCTGCATATGGTCGATCAGGACATTGGAAAGGCCCGTGTCCTTTTTCAGATACTCCTGATACAGATATTCCAGCGGCATGCGCATGCCCAAAAGCGCCTTTGTTTCCTTTGGGCCAAGGAACGCTTCTTCCACCAGCAGCGCCATATCTGTTTTCACCGCAATTTCGCCAGCCTTTTCGATCACATCCTGTACGGGCAGACGCTCCAGCCCGGCCACAAAAGCCGCCAGCTCATCATTCATTTTTCCGATCAATCGTTCCGTATTGTTCATAAAGCTCCCTCCGTTATCTCTCATAGTCCTTCGCCGCCCGCTGCGGCGGCTCAATATCCAGCGTATCGTCCATCAAATCCGGGATGCTGTTCTTCCCGTCGATGTTCAGCAGTGCGTTCACCGCCGAGAGCCGCGCTTCCTTTTCAGCCAGCTCCTGCTCCTGTGCAAACGGCTTCTCCAGCTCCTGCCGGGTATTTTCCTGCTGCTTTTCGATTTCCGATATTTCCTGCGTCAGCTTTTTCAAATGGGCTTCCATCCCGTTCAGCGCATTGTTGAGACGGGCAAGGTTGCCCTGTACATCCGTGCCCAGCTCCGCGAAATACACCGCCGCGCCGCGCAGGCCCACGACAAACGCCTGTTCCATCGCACGGTATTCAAGCCGCATCGCAAACCCGCGGTATGAGCCTATTTCCATCGCTTCGCCGCGCTGCACCACCGTCTGGCACAAAGCCAACAGCTCAGCGCCCGCCGCGGCCTTGTCCGTGTACTCCCGGCCCATGACCGTCATGAAAAACTGTTCCCTGTCCTCCGGTGTGTTCGCGTCGCGCCGGGGGATGTCCCTTTCAATGGCCCCGATCTTCTGCCGCCGCTCCAAAAGCTGCTGCGGATATTCCAGCAGCAGCATATCCTCCAGCCTGTACCGCTGGGACACATGGCTTGATTTCAAAAGCCGCAGCTTTGTCACGTCCGTTTCAAGCTGTACCTTCTCCAAAATATGCGGATTGCCTGTGGACAGCGCCTTGATCTCACCATAGGACAGCACCGCTTCATCCAGGTCCTCGCAGGAACGGGACGGCGCTTTTCCGCTCATCACCTGGGATATGAACCGCTGCTTTGTCTCAATGAGCTGCCACGAATAAGCGTCAAACGTCCCTTCCGTCACATAGCGGTGGATGAACACCTTTTTGTTGGTATTTCCCTGCCGGATGGCCCTGCCCTCACGCTGCTCTATGTCGCTTGGCCGCCACGGCACATCCAGATGATGCTCCGCTGCAAGCAGCGTCTGCACGTTCGTGCCCGCTCCCATTTTCTGCGTGCTGCCCAGCAGGATGCGCACCTTACCCGAGCGCACCCTTGCGAACAGCTCCGCCTTTTTCTTTTCGTTGTCCGCGTCATGAATGAACGCGATCTCGCCGGGCGGCACGCCGTGCCCGATCAGCTTGTCCCGTACATCGGCATACACGCTGAACGCTGCCGCCTGTACCGCCGCCACGCCGTCCGTCATGCATTTGATCTTCTTCTCAGCCTTTGGCGTGGACAGGTCGCAGAATACAAGCTGTGTCCCTTTGGTGGATGCAAATTCCTGCCAGAGCCGGAACACCTCCTCCACAGAGGCATTGACCTTGCTGCCCGCCTCATCCGGCAGAAGCGGATCGATGAGCCGCTGGTCCAGCGCCAGCTTGCGGCCATCGTTTGTAATTTTCAGCATATTGTCCTCGCTGGGGTCTACATTCCCGTTCCGCACCGCCTCGGCGCGTTCGCCCAGTTCAGCCACCATTTCCCGCTGGATGTCTGTGGGCTTTACCACAACATTTTTCCGCTCCACCTCCGGCACAGGCAAATTCAGCATATCCGCTGTCTGGATGTCCGCCGCCTCGCGCCACAGCGCCATCAGCTCCGGCAAATTGTAGAACCGGGAAAACCGCGTGCGCATCCGGTATCCCGTCCCCTCCGGCTTCAGCTCCACCGATGTAGTCACTTCCCCGAACGTGGACGCCCATTCGTCGAACAGCGTCAGGCCCCGGTCCTGCAGCATACCGTATTGCAGATACCGCATCATCGTATACAATTCCGCCATGCTGTTGGAGATCGGCGTGCCTGTGGCAAACACCACGCCGCGCCCGCCCGTCAACTCGTCAAGATATTGGCATTTGGCAAACAGGTCGCTGGATTTCTTCGCTTCCGTCTGCGCAACACCCGCCACATTTCTCAGCTTTGTGTACAAAAAAAGGTTCTTAAAGTTGTGCGCCTCGTCAATGAAAAGGCGGTCAATGCCCAATTCTTCAAAGGTCACAACATCATCCTTGCGGCTGTCGTCGTTAAGACGCTCCAGCCGTGTTTCCAGCCCCTTGCGCGTCCGTTCCATCTGCTTGACCGTAAAGCGCGGCGTATCCCTGTCCATAAGGCCAAGCTGCGTGGTGATCTCGTCGATCTGGCGCTGGAGCATGGCCGCCTGCCGCTCCGCCGACAGCGGGATCTTCTCAAGCTGGGAATGCCCGATGATCACCGCGTCGTAATCTCCCGTGGCAATGCGCCCGCAGAATTTTTTCCGGTTCGCGGTTTCAAAATCCACTTTCGTGGCCACAAGGATATTCGCGCCGGGATACAGCTGGAGCCATTCCGCACCCCATTGCTCCGTCAGGTGGTTTGGCACAACGACCAGGCTTTTGCTGCATAGCCCCAGGCGTTTGGCCTCCATCGCCGCCGCTGCCATCGTGTAGGTCTTCCCGGCCCCGACAACGTGTGCAAGCAGCGTGTTGCCGCCGTAAAGGATGCGCGCCACGGCGTTGCGCTGGTGCTCCCGCAGCACGATCTCCGGCGACATGCCGTGAAAGGAAATATGGCTGCCGTCATACGCCCGCCCGCGCAGGCAATTGAATTTTTCGTTGTACAGCTTCACAAGGCGTTCACGGCGGGCCGGGTCCTTAAAGAGCCAGTCGCGGAACGCCTGCCTGATGGCGTCCTGCTTCTGCTGCGCCAGTATCGTTTCGTTTTTGTTCAGAACCCGTATTTCCCGGCAGGACACGGCGTCGTATTTTGTGTCGTACACCTTTACCGTGCGCATATTCAGCGACGCTTCCAGAATGTGAAATCCGTTGATGCGCTCTGTACCATATGTCTCGTTTGCTTTCACATTGGCCGCCGCGCCCTTTGCCTTGTTTGTGATGTTCCACTGGCCTGTGTATGAGACATATATCACTTCCATCACCGCTGCGGCATTCCAGGACGGCTCCAGCAGCTCCACCATGAAATCCTTCACAACATCCACCGGTATCCATGTAGCGCCCAGATGCACCTCGATGTCCCCGGCTTCAACGGGCGCGGGCTGCACCTGCTCCAGAGCGGATACATTGACAGCATACGCCTCATCCGCTTCCGCCGCTTTTTGTGCCGTGTGCAGCTTTTCCCGCACATTCCCGGACAGGTATTCGTCCGCCGTCACCCAGCCGCTTTCCGGGATACCCTCCCGCACGCGCGACGGGTCTCGAAAAATAGCGCCCTGCAATGCACGGACGATCCCGTCCTGGTCCTCCGTGCGCAGGAGCTGCGCCATATATGGAAGGTCCACGCACGCGCGTTCGGAAATGGAAACAGCCAGCGCTTCGCTGGCTGTCCCCACCTCGGTTGCAGGCCTGCGCGCCTGGATGGTGCGCTTTGTGAACATGTCCGATTTGCACTTGAAGTTCCCTTCGTCATCGAACACCTCCAGCGCGCACAGAAGGAAATATCCGCTGTCGTCCCGGAATACGCCCGCGTTCCCACGGCTGTTGATGCGGCCATACCGCCGCACAAAATTGTCGTACAGCCGGTTCAGCCTGTCCTGCTCCAGCTGTACCGCCGCGTCTCCGCACCCGTCAAGCTGTACCTGCATGAGCCTGCGCGTCTGGCCGCGCAGCGCGATCAGCTCCCGCACGCGGCGCGTATTCGCCCCGTCCAGCTCCACCGCGCGCATGACGGAGTTTTCCCGGAAGTACAGCCTGCCGTCCACCTCCGTGAAGCTGTAATTGCGCACATCCGGGTCCGCGGGCAGCACCTCGATCTCCTGTTCCGCCTGTTCCAGCGGCAGCGCCGCCGGGAGCCGTGCGTCCAGCCCTTCCAGTGCGGCGTGCAGCGCCGCGCCCAGGTCCTGTCCCGGACGCGGGCGGCAAACGGAGCGGGGGCCGAACGGGCCGCTTTCCATCACCATATCGCCCAGCACCATTTCCGGATGCTCCGCAAAATACTGGTTGATGGGCACGCCGTCCCCGGTCTTTCCCACATGCAGCCACGGTTCATCCCGGTCCGCCATGCGTTCGCGCTTTTGCAGGAACAGGATATCCGACGTCACCTCTGTGCCCGCGCTCTGGCGGAACGTGTCGCTGGGCAGGCGTACCGCGCCGATCAATTCGCACCGCTGGGCGATGTACCGCCGCACATTGCCTGACGCCTTGTCCAGCGTGCCGCTTGAGGTGATGAACGCGATGATACCGCCCGTGCGCACCTTGTCGATGGTCTTGCCGAAAAAGTAATCATGGATGAGCCAATGCTCCCGGTCGTACCGCGTGTCATGTACGCCGAAGCTGCCGAACGGAACATTGCCCACGGCGCAGTCAAAGAAGCTGTCCGGCAGTGCCGTTTTCTCGTAGCCGCAGGCATAGATGTGCGCCGACTGGTAGAGCTGCCCTGCAATGCGCGCGGAAATATGGTCCAGCTCCACGCCGTAAAGCCCGGTGGGGTTTGTATCAAACTGCTCCGGGCGGCAGCCGAAAAACGCGCCCACACCCATGGACGGCTCCAGAATGTTTCCGCCCGTCACGCCCCAGCGTTCCAGCGCGCTGTACATAGCCCGTATCACCGTGGGCGGCGTGTAGAATGCCGTCAGTGTGGATGCGCGCGCCGCCATGTATTCCGATTCATCCAACAGGGATTTTAATTGTGCGTACTCCTGCGCCCATTCGGTTTTTTCTCCGTCAAAGGCGTCCGCAAGGCCGCCCCATCCCACATACCGCGCCAATATGCCCTGTTCCTCCGCCGTGGCCATACGGCCCTCGTCCTCGATACGGCGCAGGGTCCCGATGGCCGCGGCATTCAGCGCAAACCGCGCCTTGGGGCCGCCCGGAGATGCATTCTCCGTGGGATAGCGGTAATCCAGCTTTGGCACAGGCGGGGTATCCTTCTGTACCTGTGCCGCCTGCGGCAGCTCCGCCATCCGCTGGCCGTCCTCCTGAAATGCGTCATAGGCGCTGGACACGTCCATCGTCGTATACCGCGGCTGGCCCGGCTCCGGCTCCATGTCCTTGAGAATGACCGTCCGCGACTTGAAATTGACTTCCGTGATGCTGTGCTCCCGGCCCTCGATCTCGATGATGCCGCCCCGCGGCAGCGCCTCTGCCGCACGGCACAGCCTGACCGGCTCCGGCTGGCCCGCGCCCGGCTCAAACAGCGCCGTATCCACGCCCGCGCACAGCAGCTTTTTCAAATATGCGGGCCATTGTTCTTTAAGGAAGCCCGTAACATCCACTTCGCCCAGCGGCGGCACATCGGCATGCAGCACCTTTGTGTGCAGCGCTCCCGATACAACGCGCGCGTCCTCGTCGTAAAACAAAAAATACGCATCGTTTCCGCAGCCCAGCGCGTAACGGTTGTATTGATCCTTCAGGTCCAGATAACGGTCCCCGCTGAAAGGCAGCGAAAGGTCCCGCGGGGCTTCTGTGTACACAGCCTGCCCGCTCGCCGGACCGGGCGGCAAAAGCTGCGCGTTGCGCGTGTCCGCCCGGAGCAGCGCTGCAAAGGCTTCCATGCTTTCCTTCCGCATGAGCAGCGGAAAATCCGCGTCCTCCAGGCGGACGCCGTCCCCGCTGATCTCCACGATGCGGAACGCCTTGCCGTCCTCCAGGTATACGGTGTCGTCCACAGCACAGGGACGCTGCGGGGCGGGCGGCTCGCGGGCAGCATCCCGCCGCACGGCTTTCAACTTTTGCGCCTGTTTTTCCCGCTTCCATTCTGGATATTGCTGTTCTTCCTCGTCCGTCAGGTACAGGCCGTCTTTCACAAGCCGTCCGATGCGCCGGGCCGCCTCCGGCCATTTCAAAAGCTGGTACGGTGCGTCCATACCCGTGCCGCGTATCACGGAAATGCCCGGCCTGCCGTACATGTTGTAGTCCACACTGCCGTGTGTGCCGTCCGGAAATGTCCATGTCATCCCGCCGACGCCGTATTCGTGCTTCAAAAAATCCGCGGTCTCCTTTTCCGTGTGCTTTCCCTCATACCATTCGGCAATGCGGAATTTCCCCTTCGAAAAACCGGAGCCATGGCAGAGCACCGCGTTGATCTCAGCTTCGCTGAACCCGGCCCGCGCCGTTTTCGGGGCCTCCGTTCCATCCGCTTGCTCCTCCCTCGCGTCCTCCACGATGGGAAATGCGGCGGGCGGGGCCTCGCGCCGGTATGTTCCCTGTTCAATGAGCTGCGCCGCGCGCTCCGCCACTTCCAACAGCGTGAGCGTTGTTTTCGCCCGCGCGGACAGATAACCGCCGCGCCAGAATTCCACTGTGCCGTTGCCCCGGTTGCAGTATCCGTAACGGTGGTTTCCGATGAACAGCTCCGTATATATATGTCCCATGGCGTCCGCCAGAAAGGCTTTGCGCTCCTGCATATCCATGGTGGTGCTGAAAAAGGATTCGATATCCTCTTTTTTGTATCCTTTTTTGTATTCCCTGTCACAGCGCAAAATATCGTCTATTTCGTCCGGAGACAAAGAAACAGGACGCTCCGTGCCGGAACGCCCTGTTTCCTGTATCTCTTCTTCTGCCGGGAACAGGCTCAGCTGCCGTAAATCAGCTCCATCGCCGTTTCCTCCGCCTGCTGGCGCAGGCTGTTCATCGTCCCGGCCCAGCCAAGCGGGTCCGTCTGTTTGTCCGGCAGCCTTGTGCGCTGTACCAGACGCTCCATCGTCTGCTCCACCTGCCCGCGCACCTGACGGTCGATCTGCGCCAGATGGCTGTTCAGCGCGCCCTCCAGCAGCAGGATGTTCAGCTGGTCGGGGTCGCTTTTCTCCAGGTATCGGAGGCGCAGCAGGCCGTATTTGCCCGGTGCTGCCTCCGGTTCCTCCAGCATCAGGTCCGGGTAGCGCACTCCGTTCCGTGTTGTATATGTCATTGTCCTGTACCTCCTTTGCGGCTTCAGCCGCATGTGAAAATTCCTCTCTGCCTTCATTCTGCACGCCGCGGGCCGGAAATGCAAGCCTGTCGTTTTCCCTGGCCGCGCGTTCAACATCCCGCAGCACCGACGCGGCCAGACGGCTGGCATAAGTGCCCGCGAGTGCGGCCAGTCCGGAGCTGTTGAAGCGCGTGATGCTTTCCAGCGCGTCCGACGTGACCGCACCCGTTCCAATGCCAACACGGACGCCCGCCATGTATGCCGCGCTGTCCGCCACGAGCTGGTGGAACAGCCGGGCCAGCGCGGCGTCGTCCTGCCCGGACCACCGGCCTTCTGCGTCCGCCGCACGCAGCATCGCCGTCAGCTGCATCGGACACAGCTCCCGCGGCGCGTTCATCACAAGCGCGTAAACGCGGTCCGCCACCACGGGTTCCCGGGAAATTCCATATTCCTGTCCCAGCCTGTCCGTCACACGCTCCAGCGCTTCAAACGGAAGGCTCCATTGCCGGAACTCCGGCGCGCCCGGCAGCGGCTGCGTTTCCCTGACGTCAAACACGTATTTGAGACGCCCGAAATGGCTGTGCGGGTCCGGCAGCGCGATGGCCTGCGCGTCCGGACGCAGGCTCCGCTTCATCCGCGTATACCACACCTCCTTCGCCGCGCACGCCGTCGCCTCCGGCTCCTGCGCGTAGATCAACACCTGCTCCGGAAAGCTGTATTTGTACAGACGCGCCGCGGCGTCCAGGAACGCCCGCCACGCCTGCCCGCTGCTCGTAATGTTGTACAGCGTTGTCCGGGACAGCTCCCGGACGGTCTGCCTGTTCACCGGCATCGCCGCTCATCTCCTGTTTTCGTTTTTACCGGGCTTCGCCCCGTTCTTTTTGGAATCTCTGCTTCGGGGTCAGAATGCGCCCCTGTTCGTCATAGCTGCACGGGTCTGCGGCCTGTGTCTGCCAGCCGAACATCGAGCCTGCCAACATCGCCTCGGCCTGGGCGCGGCTCACACCCAGCTTTTCGTTTGTCTCCAAAACGAACGCGCGGTTCTCCTCCCGTCCCATGTCTGGAATATCGGTTTTGAAAAAGCCGGTTTCTCCCTTTTTAACAAGGATGATCCCGCCCGTGCTGGGCAGGAGGTTGTAGCACTGCTCCGGCAGGGACGAGCGCAGCGGAATGACCGTGCCGCCGTTTTGCCGGAGCTGCTCCGCAAGCTGGCAGATGTGCCGGATGCCGTCCATGCCCCGGCCCAGCTCCAGATGGCAGTCGTCAATATATCTGCAGGTATGCTCGATCCGTTCCCCGTCGCTCCATGTGATCCGGACCTTATCGCCGTCCGGGATTCGGAACAGCTCTTTGTAGTCCGGCGTGATGAAACGGATACCGCGCCCGGCGTTCTCCATGTGGCGGCCCAGATGCTCCGTCACATACGCGAACAAATAGAAATTGTAGTCGCCCGGATCGGTATGGCAGCGTAGCAGATAGCTGTACTGCTGTGTGTTGATCCGAAATCCGTATTCCCTGCAATAGTTCCCGTCAAAGCCTGCGTCTGCGTGGTCGTGGCAGATGCGCGCCATTTCACTTCTGCCGGAAAACAGGCCGCCGGGCTGCCGCAGGGGATTGACCACCCGGTCGAACTCCTGTCTGAACACACCGGTTTTGTACCGGCCGGGTCCGTCCTCCCAGGTGGTGAAAAATTCCCGGCCATCCTTACCAAAGTCTCCGCGCAGATATCCGACGCCGCCTGTCTGGCCCTCAAGCTGCGTGCTCTGCCTGTATGCGTACAGCCGTTCCCCCGGCTGCATCGTTTGGATTTCCAGTTCCATCATCGCTCCCCGCCTTTTTCCTTTCCGCGTGTCTGCGCCGCCCGTGGGCGGCGCAGGGTTTCGCCTGTTTCCTTTTCCCTGCGTGCCGTCAAAAATTCCTCCAACCGCTGTTTTTCAGCGGCCTTTTCACGCTGATAGTCCTGCCGCAGCGCGGCGGCTTTTTCCTTTGCCCAGCCGGGCAGACGGTCCGGCTCGATGGCCCCCATTACGTCCGTTCGGCGGATATATGTATGCTCCCCGGTATATATATTGATGCAGAACACCTTTGTGCCGTGGCTGCCGGCACGCGCGCCGTTGCCGCCCACTGCAAAATACAGCTGATGGGCCGCGTTCCAGTATTCTGGGCGCAGAACGCCGGGGCGCATTACAAGCACCTTGCCCTCGTAATCACCCGCGCGGCTGTCCCGGATGCAGTCGGCCTCCGTCAGGAGTTGCGGCGCATGGTGTTCCTGGCGCTGCGCGCGGACCTGTTTGATCTGCTTTTGCAGACGCTGGATGAACAGCTCCCAGGCTTCTGTATATTCCGTTGTGCCTTCTATTCCGCTGAACCGGGCAAGGCCCAGCTCATAGCTCACTTCCATGTACCCCACATAGAACGGAAGCGGCGCATCCTGCTGCACCGCAAGGAATATTTCCCTGTCGCCAAGATGCACGCTGTGCGTCACCTTGTGCCCGTCCACGATGTATTCTTCCCGTTCCATTTTCCTTTACCTCTCAAAAAAGGAAAAGCGGCCGGGATCACCCAGCCGCTCGTCCTTTGGTTTTATTTTCGGGTCGCAGGGCAGCGAGTACAGCCGCCCGTCCCTTTCTTCAAATTTTTCCGGAAAGTGCAGACGCCGCGAATACCGCTGCGCCTGCTCCCGCGTCAGCCCCACAAACCGGCCCCTTCTGCTGCCGCACACGATGAACCGCCCCTGTACAAGGCCGATGCTGCCCAGCGTCTGGTTGTACGGCTTTTCTGCATCCCCTCCGTACACCGCGGCGATCACCGTATTGTCAAAGGGGAACGCTGCGGTATACTGTTCCGACTCCAAAACCGCCGTAAGGGCCGCGGGTGTATTCTCTATGTCCGCCTCATAGGGCGAATACCCCGGCTCTACGATCAAAACTTTCAAATTCGCTTCACCTCATCGTTCATCAACTTTTCGACTTCCGTCATGTGTTTTTACTCTGGTAGATTCAACGCTTTGTGATATGTGTGTCATGCTTGCCTCTTGAAATATATACTTGGACACACCCATATTGGGCACAAATTGTCTGCCCTCCTTTATTCTATAAAATTAGAGCACCTGAAATCGGGTGCTCTGCAAGTGATATTCTGTTTTTCAGATATAGGGTTCATCATCGTCTGCATCTTCATCATTCTCAAAGTATTGCAGTAAATCCAACGCCAGTTCGTTGACACGAATGGGGATGTCAAAGCCCTTCATTTGCTGTTTTTCACCATTTGAGTAACTGACTGAAACCGACCATGAGGGTTGTTCTTCATCCTCAGAAACTTCTATATCAGCAAAATCTTCTTCCTCGCCCAATATATCGGGCATTTCTTGAGAAAAATCTTCTTCCCAGCAGAATACCTCGTACGCATTGACGATGCGGTTAAGCAGTTTTCTCATTTCTTTCGCCGTCAGTTCGATTGTATTGGAGGCTCCAGTTTGGGTGCATGAGATGAGCCTTGTTTTGCGGTCAAGAATAAACATGATCTGTGCATCAAAGGAATCGCCATACTCGTCCCACAATTCATCCTGGACAACAAATGTCATCTCGCTGATATGAAGCTGCTGTTTTCGTTCGTTTCTCTCAGCATAAGGAAAATGCTCCGCGTAAACCATTTGGGCGGCCTCTGCAATTTCAGGGCATTTGTCCTTTTGCAGTCCTTTGAGCCATGCTTTCTGTTCCGCAGACAAACGATATGGGAGATTCATCAGCCGGGCCAAAGTCATTTCCCTGGAACGCTCCGCCGGTGACAACACCGCACATTTTTTACAGATATGTGCGCTATGGCCTTTGCCGGAAAAACTCTCATTCGACTTATATTCTCCGCAGACCTTGCAATAGTGCCCATGCTTCTTTGCCATTCGTTAAGATCACCCCTTTTCTCTTATTCCTGTTTTCATACCACTTCTCAGATAAGATTGCTGGGGATAAAACAATTATCCGCATCAATCGGAATGGGTTCCTCGCACATACAGATACCCAACAGAATCACGCCCTTGTTCAGACCTCACTATTACTCTGTGATACCGTCCATAATATGCTGGACAGTATCGCAGGCATCGTCAAAGGAAATATCCTTGGCATAATCAAAATCGCGCTGATACTTTTTCCAGAACCCTCGGAGCTGTTCGCTTGCGCGGATCTCCGCAATAATTTCCGGGTAGATTTCCAGCACTTTGCGGCTGCCACGCTTGTCCGCTGTTCGTTCCAGCGCTTGCAGCAGCATCTTAGTATTGCACTCCGCACCGCGCAGGGCGTACAGAATATATATGTCGTAAAAATCTCTCGGACGGGTATTGGCTATACTGCGGGACAATATCGTTTCGATTTTCTCTGCCAAAACTGTTTCAAGGTTATAAGCAAGGACGCTGATGCTGCGGTCATCGAACAGCAGCGAAAAGGTGTATTCAATTTCCCTTGGCGTAATAATATCCCCGGTGGTGACATCGACAGTCAAGGGCACGCTAATCGGCGCATAGTTGGCTTTCAGCCCTACGCGGATTCCAGGATAATCGTCGCCCTCACGAATATCTGAAATATCCGTTATTTCAAAGGTCACATCATCGGCAACCCCGATAGCACAAATCTCCGCAAAGATATTGCGGATAGATTCATGGGTGAGCGTAAAGCCCTTTATGGTGGTATCTAAATCCATTGTCGCCCTTGTGTCCAAGCCGACGATAGCGGAAATGAGAAAACCGCCTTTGAGAATGAAATTGTACTTGTACTTTGACAAGGAAATTCGTTCCAGCAGTCTTTCCAGCATATAGTTCTGCATAACGAGCTGGGCTGATATGTTCTTTTCCGCTGCTTTCTTTTTGATAAGTGCCTTTAGCTGCATTGGGTTTTTGGTAATCATAGTAGTACCTCCATATAGCGCAGCACTTTGGGCTTCACGCGAAGCTGATCTGCGTACTGCAATAGTTTGTGGATGTCTTTTTCTTTGGAAGCCGCATAGCGTTTCATTGCGCCCGTGATGATCTGAATGTCGCTGCCGCTACCGCGCAAAATGTCACACAGCGTTCTTTCCAAATCATAAATCCGAAGTGGATTGCCGCAGGGGGAGTTTATCTCAATCACACCCAGAGAATAGTTCTCCGGCACGACACGCTTTATCAAAATGTTTTCCTGTTTCAAGGACGGGGAATTATAGCCCTTTGGGAAAGTCATTGTATACTGTATCGGAGTGCGGTCAGAATAGCCCAGCAGATACAGTGCGGTATCATGGGAATAGATGCCGCGCCCATACTTGCGTTGCAGGAGGTACAAATCATCTTCCCACGCATTGCTGCGCACATATAAACCGCGTCCAAAACGGTACAGTTCTCCATTGTCTACAAGCTCCTGTAACACGCTGCGGTGCAGCCCTGCGGCTGTCACCTGTTGTGCGGTGATCGTTCCGTCCATAGACGTTTTCAACAGCTCTTTTATCGTTTTCTTATCGGTCATAGCTACCACCTCGCTTTTTCGACTATCACACATTATATTTTATCAAAATAATGTGTAGTCGTCAACAACGAAAAACGTAGGTGCATCATTAGAATTGCAAATAAGGATAATGTCGCTTTCATGCCCGCGCAGGAATTTTTCTTTGTCGCGGGATTTCTTGTATCCATCGTACAGCGGCTTTAGCTCCTTGTAGGTGGTGATGTTCTTAACAAGCAATACCATACCGGATGTTTTTTCTTTTAATTGGAAACGAATTTTTCAGCAAAATCATCCTACCGCTCTTGTGCTCCTCGCTGACGTGCCCAATTTGCCAGAAGCTTTACGATAATCTTCTTTTTCTGTTCGGGCGTATAGCTTTTCGGAAAGAATTGCTCGATCTCCTTTGCCGGAAGAGTTACTTTCCCTGTATCTCTGGTCTGAGCCTTTTCCTCCCGCATAATCGTGGCAATGTCCTGTTCGGACAATCGTCCCTCCTGGCTGGCACGTTTAAGCCGCTGGGCCTGTGAAAGTGATGGTGTTACTTCCTCCGCCTGTAAAATGTCATAAAGCACAGCTTGTTCCTCCAGTCTTAAAAATGCAAGCTCATAGGCGGGATTGAATTTTATCTCATTGCCATCCACCATTTCAAGCAGTTCAGGAATAAGGTCGTTTATCTTGATGTATTGCTGTATCTTAGTTTTTCCCTCGCCTGCATCATCCGCTATTTTTTGAATGGAAAATAAATTCTGCCGGATTCCGGCAGAATTTTCTTTACTCGGCCTCCCGGCCTTCCGTTTGATAGCATCCAACTTCATCTTATACGCCCTCGCCTTCTCGCTGGGCAGCACATTTTCACGCTGTACATTGCTGTCCACCATCAGAATAACGGCGGTATCATCATCCATGTCCCGGACAATGACGGGCATTTCCCGGATTCCCGCTTTCACGCTTGCAAACTTGCGGCGGTGTCCTGCCACGATCTCATAGCCCCCCGCTGTGCGCGGACGCACAAGGCCCGGCATCAATACGCCGTGCTGCGTGATGCTCTCCGCCAGCTTCTCCATTTCTTCATCATCCCGTACCTGAAACGGATGCCCCGGAAAATCGTGCAGCTCCGAGACCGGCAGCATCATAACACGCTCCTGCGTTTGTGCCTCCAGTGCCCGTTCCTCGCTGGTGCTGAACAGGTCAGCGAGTGGGGGCAAACCCGCCCCGCCCAAGCTCTTTCTTGCGGCCAAGCGTCAGCACCTCCCCTGCAAGCTGTTCATAGGCCAGCGTGGCCTTGCCCCTGGGGTCGTAGTCAAAAATGCTTTTTCCAAAGGATGGGCTTTCCGCCGCCCGGACACACATGGGGATCTCTGTCTTAAAAATATGCACATTCGCTCCGTATGCGTCGCGCAGCATGGCGCTCACATCACGTGAAAGGTTCGTGCGGTTGTCTACCAAAGTCAAAACGATACCCTCTATTTTCAGACGCGGGTTTTGCCGCCGCTGTACCTTGTCGATGGTGCGTATGAGCTGAAGCAGGCCGCGCATGGAAAAGTATTGCGCCTGCACCGGGATCAGCACGCTGTCGGCTGCCGATAACGCATTGACAGGCATCATCCCCAACGACGGCGGGCAGTCGATCAGCACATAGTCATACTTTCCACGAACATCATCCAGAAAGGTTTTCAAAATGCGTTCCCGGCTCATCGCGTTCACGAGTTCCACTTCTACGCTGGACAGGTCGATGCTGGAGGGAACGAAGTCAAGCCCTTCCGGATGGCTCTGTATGTATTCACCTGTTTTATATGGTAAATCATTGATGATGCAGTGCATCGCCGTGGACAAAGTATTTTGTAACTCGTCTGGATTCTCCACACCGAGATATTTTGTGGCGTCCGCCTGGGAATCCGCGTCGATCAGCAGCACGCGCTTGCCCTGCCGGGCCAGCGCCACGCTGAGGGATACCGCTGTTGTTGTTTTTCCCACGCCGCCCTTTTGGTTTGAAATTGCAATGGTTTTCATTTCCGTTCCTCCCAGTCTCTTTCACTTCTTGCTCCCACAACGATGCAGGCATATCCTATGAAGGCCATAAACAGGCCGGCCGCAACCAGCAGCCAATTCAAAACATTCACCGCTCTGTCCCCCTTTCCCGCGCAGTATATTCTTCTTCCAACCGGGCGGCATGTTCCCGTCCCGCTTTATCGTTGTCCGTACATATCCTCAGATGTGTCACGCCGGGATGCGATTTCAAAAAGGTCTCAATGGGCAGCATTGAAAGGCCATCCAGAGAAAGATAGTGCTGCTCCCGCCAGGCTTCTCCGCGACGGATGCGTAAAGACGCATCTGACATTGCGTCGATTGGGGACTCATACAGCGCAAGCGTACTTGCTCCTTCTTTTTCTGCCGGAATGCAGAATGGATGGCGTTTGTCGCTGCCCGTTACATTTCCGCGAAAAAATCCCTGTGTTCCCCGCAGCCCCGCATGGGCCGGATTTCCCGATTCGTCAAAGCCCACAAAAACACAGTTCGTGTATTCCCGTTCTGCTGTCTTGCGGTTTGTGCCATAGACGCGGCCTGTATGAAAGCAGAATGCAAGGACTTCATCGCAGACGCCGCGCCCCGCCAGGTACTGATATGCTTTGAAGCTATCGCCGCGCGGCGGTAATGCAAAGCCGCTGTTCTTTTCCTCGGTTACAGGCGGAGAGGAAAGGAAAGGCGCATCCGCGCAGACAATCTGTACCGCACGGACAAAATCGTACCCCTCTACTTTTATGAGGTACTGCACCGCCGTTGTTCCTCCCACGCCCCTGCTGTGCCAATTCCATTTTCCATTGCTGCTCACCTTCAAGCTGTCATGGTCGCAGTGCGCATACTCTGTGCGCCCTACACGTTTGAACTGCTCAGGCTGATGACGCAACAGGAAAGCCAGCGTGTTCACCGCCTTGGCCGCTCTGATTTGTTCTTCCGTTACATATGGCTTCACTCGTTCCATCTCCTTCTTTTAATTTCTGTGTATATACAAAAAGTGCAGTCCAAAACTTGAACTGCACTTGATTTTTCTGTATTCTCTTTTCCGCCTGTATCTTTTTACGGGCTTGTTTCGGGGTGGGTTCGGGAGGGGAAATGTTCAAAAAATATTCCAGCAAAAAATTATACTTCCCCCTATCATATTCCTTGGTATAATAAATCATATTAAAAGCCTATTGCAAAGCCATTTTCTTCATCCCTGTCAATGTGAATTACCGCACAGGCTGCTATTAAAGGTTAAAAGGGAGTATACACCCCGCTTTTCCATCGTATTTTGATTCAGCAAACCGCCCCTTATATGGCTTGACAGCCATATAAGGAGCGGTTTCTTGTTTGTCTCCGCGGCGCCTGCGCTGTCCGGGCGGAGCGAAGCGTTCAGTATTTTTCCGGGATGCGGACGCTCGCCGCCTTATAAAAATTATAATTCTCCAGCATGTATACCTTGGCTCGCTTTAAAACATGGCGATAACAATCTGCAATGCTGTCCGCAAAGGAAGCGGCGTCGCCTGCGCGCAGATATTGGACCGAAGCGGCAACCCGCCCGTTGAGATCTTCCAGCGCCTGCCTCCTGTCCGTATAGTAAGCAATATAGTACCCCCATTCCGTAAGGCGAAAGGTTTCGGCCAACACGACACGCAGGGGTTCCAATTCGACATGCTTTAAAATCGCCTCAACGATCTCAACGATACAAATGGAATCGGGCATCGCAAATTTTCCATCCAGCTCATCGAGTTCTTTTGCGGCAAACAGCGGCGCTGCAGAAAGCGCCGCGGGGTGGATGATCAGCACCAGTAATTGCAGTGCCTGAAGATACCGCATGGCTTCTTCTGTGCGCCGTGAGCTGAAGATCACCTGGCTTACCCGGGAAGAATCCGGCTCTATTACTACAGTTCCCTTCCCGTTCAGCGTTTTCACAAAGCCCCTTTGCTCCAGCTCCGCCAATGCCTTGCGGACCGTTGATACCGAAACGCCATACTGGCCCGCCAGGGCTTTTTCATGAGGAAGATACGTCCTGCGCGGATACTCCCCGCTGCCGATCTTCTGGTTCAGGTCGCTGATTATCCTCATATAAAAGTAATCTTTACCGCGCAGCGGCCGCCATGAAAATGCGGCTTCAGACGGCGGCGGACAATCTGGAGCAGTCTCCGCCAGATGCTTCAGCGTACATTCGATTGAACTTGTGAGCCTTTGATACAGGGCCGTCAGCCGGCCGTGCTTGACGACGGGGTCCGTATCTTTCATGATATCCATGATAACACCTGCAAACGGCACGGAGCCCCGGGGAAAAAAATCATAAAAGCAGGGGCATTGTTCTGTAAAGAACGTTAAATCGTGGTACAGTTCAAATGTTGAATAGAGGTCGCAGAGCAAAGGGCTTCCGCCTATCTTCAATACGTCCCTGTCGAAAGCAGAAAACGCACGCCAGCCGCCGGCTGCGACACCAATGCGCGATACGCGCATCGCCTGTTTATAATGGGGCATCATTTCCAGGCTGCAGTTTTGCGTTGCAAACACCAGAAGCGGCGGAAGGATCAAGGTCCATGTCCGGTATATCTGTACAAGCCCTTCTCTTTTTTTCAAAATATCCCGCAGTATATGCTCCGACCCTGGCATTTTCTCCCCGTCGAGGACGACCGGCGCCAAGCGCGGCTGTATCTCGATCAGTCCATCTTTTTTCAACGCGTCAAAAACCCGGTTGACCGTATACCGGCTTACATGATATTGATCACAAAGCATCCTGGAAGACGGAAGGCTGTTTCCCGGAAGGACCTGGCCGTTTAGAATACGCTGTTTGACCTCATTGTATACAAATGAAAATTTAGTCTCCTGATGTTCCACGCTCCGTCTCCCCTTCCCGCATCTGTTTTAACCATTCCCTTTCGCCGCAGCTATTTTAAGGATATTATAACCCTTATATCCCTGCTTGTCAGGCCCAAAAGCCAAAGCTATTCGCTTCCCTTACCAATATCATTGTTGCTATGCCCCAAACCGCTCCTTTATACTAAAAAATAGAAATTCATTTGTGAAAGAGATTGGTTCCCAATGGAAAAGCAAAAAATCCTGATTGCAGACGATTCCGAAATGAACCGGGCGCTTTTGGTAGATATTCTGGAGGATCAATACGATATCGTCGAAGCCGATAACGGCGCGGCGGCAATTGATCTTCTTACACAGTGCGGCGGAGATTTTTCGCTTCTGCTTCTGGATATCATGATGCCCGAAATGGACGGGTTTGAGGTTTTGGCGTATATAAACAGATATCACCTGAACGATACGCTCGCCGTCATCATGATCTCTGCCGACGACTCCCCCGCCAACATAAAGCGCGCTTACGACCTGGGCGCGTTTGACTATATCAGCCGCCCTTTTGACGCGGCGATCGTGCGCCGCCGCATCTCGAACACGATGCTTTTGTATGCCAGGCAGCGCCACCTTGAAAATATCATCGCCGAACAATTTTACGAGCAGGAGAAAAACAACGACCTCATGATCTCGATCCTCTCTCACATCGTAGAATTCCGCAATGGCGAAAGCGGCCTGCATGTTTTGCACATCAAAACCATCACAGAGCTTTTATTGAAGGAGCTTCTTCGGCATACGGACCGGTATCCTCTCTCTCAAACCAATATCAATTTGATCAGTACCGCGTCATCGCTTCATGACATCGGAAAAATCTCTATTTCAGGGGACATATTGAACAAGCCCGGACGCCTTACTGCCGAGGAGTTCGAAATCATAAAGGGGCATTCGCTGATCGGCGCAAAAATGCTGTCGGAACTGCCGCTTGACCAGCAGGAGGCGCCGCTTGTCAAAGTAGCTTCCGATATCTGCCGCTGGCACCACGAACGATACGACGGCAACGGTTACCCGGACGGCCTGAAGGGAGATGAAATCCCCATTGCCGCCCAGGTGGTTGCCCTGGCAGACGTCTATGACGCTCTGACCAGTGAACGCTGTTATAAAAAAGCGTACTCCCACAGCAAAGCGCTGGAGATGATTTTCGAGGGCCGCTGCGGAGCGTTTAACCCCACCCTTTTGCAGTGCCTGCTGGAAATTTCCGACACACTTGAAAGCGAATTGGGACAAGCGGCGCTTGAGCGGAATGCCAGGCACAGGCGGGACACGAAAGGCCGGATAGACTATGACAATTTACTCGCACGGGAGCACAGCGTCTCTCTGGTGCCGCCGTCATCGGAGACGCTTCAGCTGTTATATACCGATTCGCTGACCGAAGTTTACAACCGCCGCTATTATGACGAACAGTTTCGGGATTCTGACGACATCGAGGCCGTTGTCGTCATCGACGTCGATTCTTTCAAACACATCAACGACCGTTACGGGCATCACGCGGGAGATATCGTCCTGCGCCGCATTGCCAAAACGGTCTCATCGTGCGTGCGGAAAACGGACGCCGTGATCCGCTATGGCGGCGATGAATTCGTAATCATTTTCCACCGGCTCCCCGGGGATGTTTTCCGGAAAAAGCTGGAAGAGATCCGGGCCGCCGTTGACAGGCTGACGATAGCCGAGCACCCCGGGCTTCACGTTTCCGTAAGCCTCGGCGGGGCATACGGCGTGGAAAAAACAACAGAGCTGTTCGAAACAGCCGACAGGCTTATGTATCAGGCAAAAAAGAGTAAGAACAAAGCCATCGCCGGCTTTGTGAGCACGCAAACGGAAAATACCGGCAAAGGCAAGGATGTCGAGATATGGAGTTAAGAGATTGCTATGCGGAATTCGGCGGAGATTACAAGGAAGTGCTGAGCAGGCTGCAGCGTGAGCAGACCGTCCAGAAATTCGTTCTCAAATTTTTAGACGACAAAAGCTTCAGCTCTCTGGAAACGGCCCTGCAAAACCGGAATTACGAAGAAGCATTGCGCTTTGTCCATACGCTCAAAGGGATCTGCCGGAACCTTTCTTTCACCAGACTGTACGAAAGCAGCAGCCGAATGACAGAAGCGTTTAAGGCCGGAGATTTTGAAAATGCAGCCGCCGGAATGCCGCAGCTCTCCGACGACTATCATCAGATCATCCGTGCAGTTGAAGCCTACAAGACGTGCAGGGAGGGATAGCCGCAGATGGACAGCAGCTTGGCAAAAAAGAATACTACGCGGTTTCTGTTATACAGCTTCGTCGGCCTTCTTGTCTTCAGCATGGGTGTTTTTGCCATGCTGGGTGTCTATATGAGCCGGAAAAGCACAAAGACCATCCATGAAGTCGGCGAGATCTATATGTCCGGGATGAGCGAACAGATGGCCCGGCATTTTGAGAACATCATCGAACTGCGGTTTGAGCAGGTCGAAGGCATCGTGTCCGTGGTCCCGTCGAAGAGCGCCGACAAGGAAGCCATGTATGCAGATCTCGTATACAGGGCGCAGGTGCGCGGTTTCGAATATCTGGCTCTCTGTACCTCAGACGGCAGATTTGAAACGCTCTGCGGGGAAGCATTCCAGCCGGTCAACCCGCCGCCCTTCGTGGACGCGTTAAGGCGGGGCGAGCAGCGGGTCGCCGTTGGCGTGGACGCCGCCGGCAACGAAGTTGTGCTGTTCGGGATCGACGCGGATTATCCGATGCAGGACGGCGAAGCCTGCACCGGTTTGGTCGCGGCGGTGCCCCTGGAATATATCAGCGATTTTCTTTTTTCAGAAAATCAGGATGCTCTGATCTATTGCCATATCATCCGCCCGGACGGCAGCCTTGTGATCGCCAACTCCAATACGGAGCTGGTTGGATATTTCAGCGCGCTGCCTGCCTCTTCCGCGGCAGGCGGTCCGCTTGAGGGGCTTGACGCGGCGCTGGAAGAACAGAAGGATTACACCGTAACGCTCGACACGGGCGGAAACAACCTGCAGATCTACGGCAAGCCTTTGCCGCACTCCGAGTGGTACCTCATCTCGGTGATGCCTTACGGCATGTTGGACGAAAGCATCAACGACCTGAGCGCGCAGCGCACCTTCATCACTTTGCTTGCCTGCGGCTCCATCCTGCTTTTCCTGACGCTGATCTTTCTGCGGTACTTTTTCCTGACCCGCCAGCAGCTGCAGGAGCTGGGAAAGGCCCGCCAGGCGGCGCTTGAGGCAAGCAAGGCCAAAAGCGAATTTCTGGCCAATATGAGCCATGATATCCGCACGCCGATGAACGCGATCGTGGGCATGACTGCCATCGCAACGGCGCATATAGACGACCGTAAGCAGGTGCAGAACTGTTTGCGCAAAATCTCGCTGTCGAGCCGGCATTTGCTTGGGCTCATCAACGATGTGCTGGACATGTCCAAAATCGAGAGCGGAAAGCTGACCCTGACGCTGGAAGCAATCTCGTTGAAAGAAGTTGTTGAAGGCGTTGTCGGCATCATACAGCCGCAGATCAAAACCAAAAAGCAAAGCTTTGACGTCCATATAGAAAATATCACGGTGGAAAACGTATATTGCGACAGCGTCCGCCTGAACCAGGTTTTGCTGAACCTTTTGTCCAATGCCACCAAATATACGCCCGAGGGTGGCTCCATTCAGCTTTCTCTCTTTGAAGAGGCGTCCCCGCGCGGCGAAAATTTTGTCCGGACGCACCTTAAAGTGAAAGACAACGGGATCGGCATGTCCCCGGAATTTTTGCAAAGGATATACGAATCTTACAGCCGTGCGGATGAAGCCAGAATCCACAAGACCGAAGGAGCCGGCCTTGGAATGGCGATCACAAAATACATCGTGGATGCGATGGGCGGGACCATCGACATTCAGAGTGAACTGAATAAGGGCACTGAATTCCACATCACAATCGACCTTGAAAAGGCCGCCCTTCCGGAAGCCGACATGGTGCTTCCTCCCTGGAACATGCTGGTAGTCGACGACGACGCGGTATTATGCCAGACCGCCGTCAGCGCATTAAAGTCGATCGGAGTAAATGCCGAATCAACGCTGAGCGGAGAAAGCGCGATGAAACGGATCGTTCAGCGCCACCGGCAGCACAATGACTATCAGATCATTCTTTTGGACTGGAAGCTTCCGGATATGGACGGCCTCCAGATCGCCAGGGAGATACGGCGCAGCTTTGGGAGCGAAATCCCGATTCTGTTGATCTCCGCCTACGATTGGACCGAATTTGAGGAAGAGGCGCGTGAGGCCGGCATCAGCGGTTTTATTTCCAAGCCGCTGTTCAAATCCACTTTGTTTTATGGCCTGCGCCAGTATATGGGCCTTGAAGCCACGCATCAGCCTGCATCCGGCAACGGCGCCGGCCTCTCCGGCAGCCGTGTCCTGCTCGCAGAGGACAATGAGCTGAATTGGGAGATTGCAAGTGAACTGCTGTCCGATCTGGGTGTGGAGCTGGAATGGGCGGAAGACGGACAGATCTGTCTGGACAAATTCCGGGAATCGCCGGAGGGTTATTATGATTTTATCCTGATGGATCTCCGGATGCCGCACATGACAGGCTATGAGGCTGCACAGGCGATTCGCGGGCTGAACCGCGCGGATTCGGTGTCGGTCCCCATCATCGCCATGACGGCGGACGCCTTTGCCGAGGACATTCAGCGTTGTCTGGAATGCGGCATGAACGCGCATATCGCAAAGCCCATCGACGTGGCTGAATTGACCCGTCTGCTGAAAAAGCATTCGCGCAAAGTATAACAGCAAAAGAGGAACGGCCTGCTTTTGAGCAGGCCGTTCCTCTTTTTGTCTTTTTTACTCTTTCATCCCGCCGAGAAAATCCCGGTAAATGCCGGGGACGGAATCCGGGATCAGCATCGCGCCCACACACTTTTTGTAAAACTCCTGCGGGCCCACGCCGCCGATGACTGCATAGGCGTAGCCCTCCGCACGCATGGCCGCGAGGCTGCGCAGCAGCAGCGCCCGACCGATGCCGCCGCCCTGCTCTTCGTCCAGCACGCGTGTAGGGCCGAAGAAATCCGGAGCCGTCGCATCATAACAGGCATAACCCAGGATTTTTTTGCCCCGCGTGGCGATGAAGCACGAAACAGCCGGGCGGGCAAAGCACACGTCGCACTCCCCTGCTGCGGAAAGGCCGGAGTGCTCCTTCACCCATTCCACCACACGAAATTTATCCGGCGCCATTGCGCGGCGGATCTGTACGCTCTCATCCCGAGGGCACGCCGTCTGCGCATCTTCAGGCAGGTCGTATAATTTCACCAGCATATCAGGCATTTTTATTTTCTCCTTTTTCTGTATTCAATGTTTCCAGCGCCAGAAGCGCTGCGCCTGCGGCGGCGTCGCTTTTGGGTTCCGCCAGCCGCATGCCCGGAAATCGCATCCGAAGCAGCGCCGCCGTACCCTCGCGCACCGCTTTGTCCCGCAGCAGAATGCTGCCCGTCAGCGCCAGCACCCCGTCCTCCATATGCAGAGCGCGGGCTACCGGCTCCACCAGCAGCGCCAGCTCGCGGCATGCTTTTTCCACCACCGCTTTCGCGGCCTCGTCCCCGGCTTCATACGCCCGGGCAACCAGCGGAGCCAGCGCCGCAATCTGTTTTTTGTCTGTTTGCGGGTCATAAGTAAACTGCACCAGGCCGCCGACGTCAACCACCTTCAGCTGTGCAAACACCAGATCCGTGAGCAGCGTCCGCGGCCCACGGCCGTCCTGCGCCCGCACAACGGCCGCCAGAGCGTCTCTGCCGAGCGCATAGCCGCTGCCCTCGTCGTCGATTTTATGCCCGTAGCCGCCGCTTCGGGCTGTTTTACCCGCTGCATCCCTGCCAAAACAAATGGACCCGGTGCCCGCGATAAGCACCATGCCGCAGGGTGCGCCCAGCGCGGCTGCCAGCGCGGTTTCCTGGTCTCCTGTCAAAAGAAGCGCGCCCCGGTATCCGCACCGGCGCAGCATTTGCTCCAGCAGCGCGCGTGCCTGCGGATTGCTGACGCCCGCGCTGCCGACGCACAGCGCGGCACAGGCCTCCAGGCCGCCGGGCAGGCGCGCCAATGCATCCGTACAGCCCTGCATCGTCTCCCGCACTGCCTGTGCCGCAGCACTGTTAAGGTTCAGGGGGCCAAACCGTTCCCGAAGCAGCACGCGTCCGTCCGGCGCGCGGGCCTCTAAAACCGTCTTTGTCCCGCCGCCGTCCATCCCGGCCGCATATCTCATATCCGGCATTTTTTCTTCTCCGCTCATAAAGTCACGGGCAGCCTTCCGGTTGGTTCGGCCTCGCCGCGCAGCACGCGCGCAACCGCCCGAATGCTCTGCTCCGTATACTCGAATGCCGCCAGCGTCCACACGCTTTCGGGCAGGCCCGCCAGATCGTACGGGCCGCGCAGCGCCACCGCCACGGTGGGCACGCCCGCCTCCGCCAGCCGGGCCACCAGCTCCAGCTGGCCCCTGCGCAAGCGCCCGTTGAAGGTGCCTACCACGGCCGAGGTATGCCGCCGCGCCAGTTCTACCAACGCCGCGATCTCTTCCCGCCCCGGCTCCGGCTGCATGGCCGCCGCGCTGCCATGCAGCGCCCGTGCCATACCGTCGCCGAAGCGGTTCGTCTCGCCGGCATCCACATTCCCCACCAGCGACGTGCGGTAGGCCGGGCAGCCGATGCACAGCGGCGCGCTCCCCAGTGCGGGCCGCCCGCCTGCGGGGCGGTGCACCTCTGTGATGGTCTTTTGCAACAGCGCCTCGTTCTCCCGGCGTGCCGCATCAAAATCGAAGCCGCCCTCGGGCATGCCGTCTACCCATTTTTCCTTCAGCGCCAGAATGCGCTGCACGCTGGCCTGCATTTCCGCCGCGCTCAACCGTCCCTCGGCCACGGCCTGCTCTGCCGCGCGGGCCGCCTGCCCGCTGAGCAGTGTGTCGTGGGAAATAAACACCAGGTCCACTCCGGCAGCCATGGCCGCCACCACGCCGTTTACCGTGCCGAAGTGGTCCTTGATGGCCCGCATCTCCATGCAGTCGCTGACGATGAGGCCGTCAAAGCCCATCTGCTCCCGCAGGAGCCCCGTCATGATGCGCCGGGACATCGTTGCCGGAAGATGCTCCGGTTCGAGCTGCGGGAACAGGATATGTGTCGTCATCACCGCGGGCACGCCCGCACGCACTGCCTCCCGGAAGGGCAGCAGCTCCGTCCGTTCCAGCTCCTCCATGCTTTTGTCCACGCAGGGCAGCGCCAGATGGGAATCCGTGTCCGTATCTCCGTGGCCGGGAAAATGCTTGGCCGAGCACAGCACGCCGCCGTCCAACAGGCCGCGTATCATCCGGTTGGCGTAACGGGAGACCTCCTGCGGCGTGTCGCCGTAGCTTCGCGCACCGATGACCGGATTTTCCGGGTTGGAATTGACGTCCACACTGGGGGCAAGGTCGAAATTGACACCCAGCGCGCGCAGCTCCCGCCCCGTCAAAAGCCCGGCGCGGTAGGCATTTTCCGGGTCTCCCGTGGCGGCGATGGCCATAGCGCCCGGCACATTTACCGCGTCCCCGGGCAGGCGCGTCACCAGGCCGCCCTCCTGGTCCGCTGTGATAAAGGCGCCATGGCCCGTTTCCCGCCGCACCAGCGCCTGGATCTCCCCGCACAGTTGTTTGAGCTGTGCACAATCCGTGATATTCTCCCGGAACAGGATCACATTGGATATTTTGTACTCCCGCACCATCCTGCGGAAATCCTCCGTAAGCTCTGTTCCCGGAAAGCCTGTCACCAGTCTCTGCCCGATCTGTTCCCGTAGATCCATCTGTATCCCTCCTGTTTTATTTGTAAAGATGATATGCCGCCTTGCGCCGTGCAAAAGCGGCGCTGTCCGCTTCCCATGCCGCAAGCAGCGCTTCCGGTGCAGGCGGCTCGTCCTCGAACGCGCCGCAGCCCGCCAGCAGGCTGATGAAGCGCCGCGGCTTCCCATCCCGTGGTTTCCACCGGAACTGCCGTGGCCACATCTCCCGGATGCGGTACAGCAGTGTAACGCCCGTGCGCACCGGGCGGAAAGCATGTGCGTCGCTGACATGCAGCAGCACCCCTTCGCACGGCTCGCCCTTGTGCTTCGAAGCGTATGGCGTAAAGCAGGCCGCCGTAAAAATCACGCCGGGCAGGCCCTCCCGGTTCATGGTCCCGGCCAGTGCCGCGCCGTCGACAAACGGCGCGCCGATCATCTCGAACGGGCATGCGGTCCCTCTCCCTTCGGAGACGTTTGTTCCCTCGAACAGACAGGTGCCCGGATAAACCAGAGCCGTGCTGAAATGCGGAATGCCCATGCTGGGCATCATCCAGAGGTTTCCCGTCTCGCTGAACAGGCGCGTGCGCTCCCAGCCTGTGCAGGGTACTACCGTCAGCCGGCAGCCCAGCTTTTGTTCCGCATTTACCATGCACGCCAGCTCGCCCGCGGTAAGGCCGTAACGGATGCAAAGCGGGTACGCTCCGACAAAGCTGCGGTATTCCGGCTCCAGCAGGCCGCCCTCCACCGTCACGCCGTCCAGCGGTGCGGGACGGTCCAGCACGATCAGCTCCCGGCCCGCCGCGGCGCAGTCCTCCATGACGTAGAGCAGCGTGGAGATGAAGGTGTAAAAGCGCGTGCCCAGATCCTGAATGTCATAGACCACCGCGTCCAGCGTTTCCAAACGTTCCGGCGCGATATGCCTGCCCTCCTCGCCGCCGTACAGGCTGTATACCGGCAAGCCCGTCGCGCTGTCGCGGGCAACATCGTCCACATCCTCCCCCGCGCCGTCTTTGCCGTACATTCCATGCTCAGGGCCGAAAAGGCATACCAGCGGATAGACCTCATGAAATTTCACATATCCGGGCCTGAGGTCCAGCGTCACGCCTGAAACAGACGTCACCATCCCCAGCCTTTTGCCCCGGAACAATGCACCGAATTCACCGATCCTGTCGATCCCGCATTTCACCATGCACCGGTTCCTCCCTCTTTCCTGTTATTCGCGCGTCAGCCGCGCAACTATTTTTCATTTTTGAAATATTTCTTTGCAATACATGCATTTTACGCTTTATTTCGTAAAATTTTTTATGGATTCTGTTGACAAGGCGCCACCTGTTGGGAGTATAATTGAAACTAAAGAACAATTTGTTTGTAATTTTATTTCATTTTTGTCAGGCCCGGCGCGGGCCATATAAAGGAGGATATTTTTATGAAGCGCGCTCTTTTCCATGACGACGCAAGCCCTCGCCTGGCCATTGGGCTGATGAGCGGTACGTCTGCCGACGGCATAGACGCCGCCCTGGTGGAGATCAGCGGCTGCGGCACGGATACCCGCGTGCGGCTGCTGTCGTTTCTCACGCTGCCTTTCTCGGACGCAGCGCGGGCGCGCATTCTGCGCGTGGCAGCAGGCGATTTCGGCGGCACGGAGGAACTGTGCCTTCTGAACTTTTATCTGGGTGAGCTCAGCGCCGACGCCTGCGAGGCCGTGTGCGCACAGGCGGGCGTTGCCCCCGATAAAGTCAGCTTTGTGGGCAGCCACGGCCAAACCGTATTCCACGCGCCGGACGCACGGGAATACCTTGGCCGCCCGGTGCGGGGCACGCTTCAAACCGGCGAGGCGTCCGTTATTGCGGAACGGCTGGGCTGTCCGGTCGTCAGCGATTTCCGCGTTCGGGACATGGCTGCCGGCGGGCTTGGGGCTCCATTGGTCCCCTACACGGAATACTTGCTTTATCGGGACGCGCAGCGCACCGTGGGGCTGCAGAATATCGGCGGCATCGGCAATATCACCGTACTTCCCAAAGGCTGTTCCCTGAATGACGTATTTGCCTTTGACACCGGCCCGGGCAATATGGTCATGGACGCGCTTGCCGCGCGGCTGACAGAGGGAAAAGCCCGCTTTGACGACGGCGGGCGGCTGGCCGCGCAGGGCACGGTAAACGCCGGACTGCTGGCCTGGATGATGCAGGACCCATACCTGAGCGCCCCGCCGCCCAAGACCACGGGGCGCGAGGTATACGGCGCCGCCTATGTGGACGCCCTGTGCGCACATGCCCGGACGCTGGGTGTTTCCCTGCGGGACACGCTGTCCACCGCGACGCGCTTTACAGCCGAGTGCATCCGGGAGGGTGTGGAACGGTTCTGCCCTCAGCGCCCCGAGCGGCTGATCGTGGGCGGCGGCGGAAGCATGAACCCTGTGCTGCTGGCCCATATAGCCGACTGCCTGCCCGGCTGCCAGGTGCTTACCAACGAGCAGCTCGGCCTGGACAGCAGCGCCAAGGAGGCAGTTGCCTTTGCCGTTCTGGCAAACGAAGCGCTGTATGGCTGCGCCAACAACGCGCCCGGAGCCACCGGCGCCGCGCACGGCGTGGTGATGGGGAAAATCAGCCTGTGAACACGGCCCGAAAAGGAGAAGAAGTGAAATGACCAACATCGAGGTACGCACGCAGAACATTTACGAAAACCTGAGCAACGCCGAAAAAAAGGTGGCCTCGTATTTTCTGGATAACGTGGAAAATGTATTCGCCAAGCCCATCAGCCAGCTGGCCGAGGAGTCCGGCGTCAGCAAGGTCGCATGGGTGCGTTTCTGCAAAGCCATCGGGTTCGACGGCCTTAAGGACCTGAAAAAAAGCCTGTTCAGCGAGCTGCATGAAACGGCGGGTGAGCCCGCCGAGGCAGCGGCCTTCTCCGATATCCGGGAAGCCACCGGCATCGACCAGCTGATCCTCAGCGTCAAGAACAACAGCATCCGCGCCGTACGCGACACCACAAAGCTGCTGGACCCCGCCTCCGTGGAGGCTGCCGCACGCCAAATCCTGAACGCCCGTTCCGTGCGCATTTTCGGCGTCGGCGCGTCTGCTCTGGTTGGCGAGGACCTGTACAACAAGCTGCTGCGCATCGACAAAAACGTGTGCTTCTGCCGTGACCTGCACATCCAGCTCACCTACGCCGCCAATATGACGCCGCAGGATGTGGCTGTACTGATCTCCATGTCCGGCAATACCAAGGAAGTGCTGGAGATGCTGGCCCTTTCCCGCCAGTGCGGCACGCCTACCGTGGCGCTGACGAAATTCGACAAAAGCGTGCTGGCCCAGAACGCCGACATCCGGCTGTATATCTCCGCGCCGGAGGCCACGCCCCGCAGCGGCGCCATGAGCAGCCGCATCGCCCAGATGGTGGCGGTGGATGTTCTGTTCACAGCCGTGGCGCATCTGGATTACGACCGCGCGGCGGCCAGCCTGGAAAAAAGCCGGGAAAGCTGCCGTCCCCACCGTGTGGACGGTGCTCCGCCGCTCCGCCGCCGGTATTGAGAACGCCGCCTTCCGCCGCACTTAACTTGCGCCGGGACAGCCTTGGGCTGTCCCGGCGCTTTTTGCTGTTACAGCCGGCGCACAAACGCATCGGTCTGTACGCCGTCCGGCCGCGATAAAACCGCTGCCGAAACTTGCCCGTCCACACGCTGCAAAAGCGCATGGGCCTCGCCGGCATCCACGCCGCACAGGATCATAACGATGGCCGTCTTGGCGGAAAAACCCGCCTCATCCAAAACGCCGCGCGCGCGCTCCGGGCTCACGCCGGTCGCGCAGCAGACGATGGATACCGCGCGCGCCACCAGCTTCTGGTTGCTGGCGCACACATCCACCATCAGGTTGCTGTATACCTTCCCCAGCTTTACCATCACGGCAGTGGACAGCATATTCAGCACCATTTTCTGTGCGGTGCCGCTTTTCAGGCGGGTGGAGCCGGTGACGACCTCCGGCCCCGGCTGTGGGGCGATGCCGATATCCGCGGCCGCATCGATGGCGGAGCCGGGGCAGCAGGTCAGCCCGATCACGGGTGCCCCCAACGCCCGGGCATAGTCCATTGCCCCCAGCACATAGGGCGTGCGCCCGCTGGCCGCTATGCCCACAAGCACGTCCTGTGCACGGAAGTCCAGCGCCTGCAGGTCTTTTGCACCGTCCTCAAAATGGTCCTCCGCGCCCTCGGCCGCGTTGGTCAGCGCGTCCGGCCCGCCGGCGATCACACCGCGCACCAGCCCCGGCTCCACGCCGAAGGTCGGCGGGCATTCCGATGCGTCCAGCACGCCCAGGCGGCCGGAGGTTCCGCACCCGCAGTAGATGAGCCGTCCGCCGCAGCGCATGTGCGCGTAAATTACATCCACTGCTTTTTCCACCTGCGGCAGAACCTGTTCCACCGCGGGCGCCACTTTTTTGTCTTCTTCGTTCATCAGCCGCAGGATCTCCGCAGTATCCGCGCGGTCGATCTCCAGCGTATTGGGGTTGCGCTGTTCGGTGCCGATCGTTTTGATCTGTACCACTGGACATGCCTCCTCGTGGCTCGCATAGCCTTTTGTGGGTTCCGCTGACGACGGAAACGCGCTCATCCCTTTACGCCCCCAATGGTCAAGCCCTTGACGAAAAATTTCTGAAGGAAGGGATAGATCACGATAATGGGTACGGTGGATGTGATGATGACCGCGGATTTCACCGAGATGGCAATGGTCGTCTTTTCCGCCGAACCGCTGCCCGTGCCGATGACCATGGTACCGTTCACGATATTGCGCAGGAACATCATAACAGGGTATTGGTCGCTCTTGAGATAGATCAGGCTGTTGAACCAGTCGTTCCAGAAGAACACGGCATAGTACAGGCCGATGGTGGCGATGGCCGCCGTGGAGAGCGGCAGCACGATGCGCCGCAGGATGCCGAAATACCCCAGCCCGTCGATCAGCGCCGCCTCCTCGATCTCATTGGGAATGCTCCTGAAAAAGTTGATAAGGATGATAAGATTGAACGAGTTGATGGCGAAGGGCATCAGCATGGCCGCCCGCGTCCCCACAAGGTGAAGGCTGTTGAGCAGCAGGTAGTTTGGGATCAGGCCGCCGGAGAAGAACATCGTCACCACGACCATTTTCGTAAAGAACTTATTGCCCCACAAAAACGTCTTGGAAAGCGGATATGCCATCAGGCTCGTCATGATGAGCGCGATGGCCGTGCCGCCCACCGCGTATAAAAACGTATTGCCATATGCCTTGAAGAAGTTTGGGTAAGTGAAGATCTGCTTGTACGAATCCAGTGTAAAATCCTTCGGCCACAAAAACACCTCGCCGTTGATGAGCGGCTTTGTGCCGGAAAAGGAAACAGCCAGCATGTAAATGAACGGGACAAGGCAGCAGATCAGCACGAAAGCCATCACGAGATAAACGATCGCGTCGAAGATGATATTTTCCAGGGTATGATACCGTTTTTGCATCAGACTGCCGCCTCCTTTAATAAATACTTTCGCCGGTCAGCTTCCGGCTCACAGCGTTGGACGACGTGACGAGGATCAGGCCGACAATGCCGCTGAACAGGCCAATGGCCGTCGCATAGGAATAGTTCTGGCTGACAAGGCCGGTGCGGTACACCAGCGTGTCGATGATATCGCTTACGCCCGAATTGGACGGCGTGTACATCAGCAGCACCTTTTCAAAGCCCAGGCTGAGCATATGCCCCACGTTCATGATCAGCATGATCATGATGGTAGGCAGGATGGACGGGATCGTCACGTACCAGATCTGCTGCAGCCGGGACGCTCCGTCCATCTCCGCGGCCTCGAACAGGTCCGGGCTGATGGAGGTGATGGCCGCCAGGTAAATAATGGCCGTCCACCCCGTGAACTGCCAGGTCTCGGATAAAATATACACCGGGCGGAACCATTGCGGCTCGTTCATGAAGTAAATGGGGTCGACGCCGAACAGGCCCAGGAACTGGTTCAGAATTCCGGAGCTGGGCGAAAGGATCTCGTTCAGGATGGCGATGACCACCACCGTGGAGATAAAGCGCGGCATATAAGATACCGTCTGAACGAACTTTTTGAATTTTTTTGCCCGCACCTCGTTGAGCAGAATGGCGAAAAGAATGGGGATGGGAAAATTGATGAGGATGTTCCCGATGGAAAGCACCAGCGTGTTGCGCAAGGCGCGCCAGAACATGGGGTCGCGCAGAAAACGGTCAAAATAGCGCAGCGTCCATTCCGTGCCGAAGGGGCCTTTGCCCGGCCGGTAGCGCCGGAACGCAAGCACGTTGCCCACCATGGGGACATACTTAAATACAATATAATACGCGACGGGCAGCACCAGCATCGCATACAGCACCCAGTAACGTTTGAGATGATTTCGGAACGCTTTGCGCTTCGCGGCTTTCGCGTCCGCCGTCAATGCGGCTGTCTTGGGCATTCCGCAGGACCTCCTTGCAGTTGATTTGCACGCCATACAAAGGCAGTAAATGGGAAAACACGGGACGGGGCCATATCGGTTGTACGGCCCCGTCCCGCGGGCACTTATGCTTTTTTCGTTTTATTTGCGCAGGTTGTCGTTGTACATCTTGCAGAATTCTTCGATCTGCAGGTTTTTCATCTCCGCCACATAGGCGTCCCAATCGGTATCCAGGCTCTTTGAACCGGTGACGAATGCGTCGATCCACACCTCGATGCTGTCCGCCAGCGGCGTCTGCAGGCTGGCCGCATCCTCGGCCGTCAGGTCGTCAAACAGCGGCGTCGGGGGCAGCGGCTGAATCACATTGCCGTTCTCCATGCCTGCGACGGTTTTGTTGATCTGGGCGTAGTTCTCGTCATACTTGCTCATTTCGCGTTCGTTGATCCACACGAACTGGAAAGGATCCGCGCCGCAGCCGTACTTCACCTGCATGGTTTTGTAAATGCCGTCGGGTGAGCTTGTGAGCTCGTCGGAATAAACGATCTTGTCGCCGTCCATGGTGTAGGTCGTACCCTCCACGCCCAGGCACCAGATCGTGGAGCATTCCTCCGAGAAGAACATCTCATCCACGGCGCGTACTACCTGCTCGAAATCGTCGCGCTCGGCGGTGGAAGCCGGGAACATGATGCCCTTGCCGGTTTTGGATTTGGGCTGATGGTGTGCGCCGGCCGGGCCTTCCAGGGACGGATACATCTGGAGCTTGAAGCCGTCGATCTCGCTGGCGGTCTCAACGCCGCCGATCTGGTCGTAGTAAGCGTAAGTAGCCATTGCGGCACCCGTTGCCATCTTGGTGGACCATACGTCGCCGTCGATGGGGGCAGCCATCTCGGGGTCGAGCAGGCCTTCCGCATACAGCTTATTCATGAAGCGCAGATATTCGCGGGCTTCCTCGCTGATGCAGCCCTCAAAATATTCGCCCTTTTCATAATCGTAGCTCAGCGCGCCCGTGCCGGAGGATGAGCTCTTTCCGAAGCTGATGCCGAAAGAAGGCATCGTCATGCGGTATGTAACATAAGGCGCGACAAGCGTGGTAAGCGGGTAGGAATCGGGATGGTCCGCCTTATAGGCTTTGAGGATCTCGTACAGATCATCGAAGGTCTTGGGCGCATCAAAACCCTTTTCCTCCAGGTAATCCTGACGCATGATCAGGCCGCCGTCATAGAAGGGCTGGTCGAACAGCTGCGGCATAAAATAGCGCTTGCCGTCCTTCAGCGCCAGTTCCTCCACATCATCCTTCAGGCCCAGCTTTTCCACCATGGCGTTAAAGTTGGGCGTCCATTCCGGATAATCGCTGATGGGGACGATGGCTCCGTTGAGCGCCAGCGAAGAATTCTCGCCCTTAGTATCCTGATAAAGTATCACGTCGGGACAATTTTCGCCGGTGTTCAGCGCCAGGGAGACCTTGGTATTGTAATCCGTGGAAGGGATAGCCTCCACCGTCAGGTCCACACCCGCGATTTTCGCAGTCTCCTGAACCGCCAGCCAGCTGTCCATATACGGCAGCGTGGGGTTATCTGCGTAATACATCGATATTTTGATGGGTTCGTCCGAAACGGCCGGGGCGCTGCCCGAGCCCCCCGCGGACGGGGACGTGGATGCAGAGCTGCCGCAGGCAGCTAGACCGGCGGCCATTGCCGCAGCCATGGTAAATGCCAGGATCTTCTTCAGCGACTTTTTCATGTTGTCCTCCTTTATTACTGCGCAATACATTCGGCAGGATTTGAAACGGTTCAGAAAATTAATTTTAATAATCTTAAAATTTTCAGAACAATTGTTTCATGCTCATATCATAATGCTTTTTCCTTTGCTTTGTCAATACAAAAACCGGAAAAAACTGCACAATATGAACAGAATTATTTTTTATGATTCAAAAAAACAGTTATATTGTCCATAGTTTTTTCTTTGATTTTGTTAAAAACGCCCCGCTGTGCCTTCTTGACATTTTCCGCTTCGTGCACTACCATCTAGGTGACTTCCCGCCGCCGCGCGGTTCGGAAACTATTTTTTCAGGAGGCTGCCATGAAAAATTTTGAGCAAGTGTGCCGTCTTGTCCGGCAGGGCCTGGATGACGGCGCTTATCCCTCCGCCTGCCTTTCCGTGGGTATCCGCGGGAGCGTCTGTGTTCGGCAGACCTTCGGCCCCGCCCGGGAGACTACGCTGTACGACATCGCCAGCCTGTCAAAGATCGTGGGCACCACGATGATCGCATTCCGCTTTCTGGAGGAAGGGCGGCTGCGCCTTTACGATACAGTGGAACAGTTTTTCCCCGCGCCCGAAGACAAAAAAGGCATTACTGTGCTCCAGTTGATGACACATACCAGCGGCCTGCCCGCCCATTTTTATCTCAGCGAGGAAGCGGACGGCCCCGGAGACGCCGTCCGGGCGATCCTTGCCCACCCACTGGAGCATGCGCCGGGCGCTTTGCCCGTTTACAGCTGCATGGGATACATCCTTCTGGGGCGTATTTTGGAACAAATCGGCGGCCAGTCCATCGACCGGCTGGCACAGGAGTATGTATTCGAGCCTCTGGGCCTGACGCACACTACCTACCGCCCGGCGGGGGATGTCGCTCCCACGGAACGGGACCCGGCCACGGGCGAGCTGCTGCGCGGTGCCGTCCATGATGAAAACGCCCGGTTTCTGGGCGGTCTTTCGGGCAACGCGGGTATATTCAGCGATCTTTGCGACATGACGCGCTTTGTTCAGATGCTGGCGCTGGGCGGGAAACTGCCGGACGGCACACAGTTTCTTTCCCCTGCAACGCTGCGCGCCGCGCTGGTCAACCGCACACCGGGTGCCGGGCACGAATTCCGCGGCCTGGGCTTCAACCTGGCAGGCAGCCCCTCCAATTTTTTGGGCGATCTGATGAGCCCGCGCGCCTACGGACATACCGGCTTCACAGGCACCAGCATCGCCGTGGACCCCGATACCGGGCTTTTTGTGGTGCTGCTGACCAACCGCGTATGCCCCACCCGGGAAAACGGAAAACTCATCCGCATGCGTTCGCTGATCCACAATGCCGCGGCCGCCGCGGCCGAACGCATGCAGCAGGAGGCGCCGCCATGGAATTGATCTGCCGCGCCGCCGCACAGGCCGATCTTCCCGCCTGCTGCAATGTATTTGCAGACAGCGAAATTTATGAACGTTACTTTTCCGAGCCCGGGGCATTGGCGCGCTCCCTCGAAAACGCATTGAACGCAGGCGAACTTTACGTTGCCTGCGGTAGTGCGGGAGAGGTGCTGGGCGTAATGCGGGTCCGGGCCAAGGGCTTTTGCGGGCTGTATCCCTACCTCGCGCTCATCGGCGCCGCGCCCCGGGCCCGCGGGCGCGGCGTGGGGCATTTTCTGCTCGCGGAGTTCGAAGCCATGGCCCGTGTGCAAGGAGCCGGACGCGTTGCGCTGATGGTGAGCGACTTCAACGAAAAGGCGCAGGCCCTGTACCTCTCCCTCGGCTATTGGGAATTGGGCCGTCTGCCCGACGCCGTCCGAAAAGGCGTCTCTGAACTGGTATTGATAAAGGATCTGTGATCTGCCGCCTCTCACGCGCCGTACTCTCCGTCCTTTTTCACAAGTACAACTGTGCATTCCTACAAAGTTGATGGATTACCTGAATTTTCCAAAAAAGCTCTTGCAAACTGCGTCCGGTTGTGTCATGCTGTAAGCAGCGGGGCGTTTGCGTTCCGGCTGCCGCGCCGCCCGGCGCGGCAAAATATTGCATCAGGATGGAGGATCGGATATGAAGTTTTATATCTGTAAACATTGTGGAAATATCATCGCTTATGTGCGCAGCAGCGGCGTGCCCGTTGTGTGCTGCGGCGAACCGATGCAGGAGATCATCCCCGGCACTACGGACGGGGCATTGGAAAAGCACGTGCCTGTCATCGAGGTAGAGGGCAACAAGGTGACTGTGCGCGTCGGCGCTGTGGAACACCCCATGCTGCCCGAGCATTACATCGAATGGATCGCGCTGGAGACGGCTCAGGGCAACCAGCGTAAGCCTTTGGCGCCGGGCCAGAAGCCGGAAGCCGTGTTTATGCTGGCCGAGGGCGACAGCGTTGTGGCCGCGTACGAGTACTGCAACCTGCACAGCCTGTGGAAGGCCTGAAAAAGCTCCCCTTTGCGGCGCGCGGGTCCTTCCGCACACCGCGTCATCCAAAAAACGTGTCCCGTACCGGAAGGTATGGGGCGCGTTTTTTATTTCCATCGCTCTGTTTCAGCCCGCACGTCCTTGCCGGGCACCGCAGGCAGCGCGCCGCCCGCACTTGTGGAAACGGCTGAAACGGGCGGTAAAATCGTGTCCGGTCTATTCAATCTCCTGGTTTCGTGTGCTATACTGGAAAAGCAGCGGCGAGTGCATCTCTGCTGCACGGACTTATGCCGATAAAGGAGCGTTCTCTGAATGAGACAGGAATTGGAACGGCTGCTGGACACGCACCGGGCGCAGCGCCCGGAGATGCAGCCGCAGGATTATTACAAACTGCTGTACCAGCGGGAATTCGGGTGCGGCCACACGGCCCCCGCGCCGGAAACCGCCGGACGGCACCTGATGGAGGAATATGCCCGGGCCGCCGGGCTCCCCGGCGCAGACGCCGTGCCGGAGCATGTAAAGGGCGCCGCTCTGCCGGGCTGTGTCGAGGATATCGGCAACGGGCTGTGCCGCATCTATTTGAACGGCGCGTGGAGCCGTGAGGTGCTGCGCCTTTTGGGGCGCGTATTCTGCGCCACGGCTCGTGAACACAAGGGGGAAACCGCCTGTTTCGCCGCCGCGCTGGACGGCCTGGCGCATTGGGCGGACGCCGTGCTGCCGCCACGGGACGCACAGACCCTGCGGCGGCAGACCGGGACTCTGCGCGCCGCAGGCTGCCCGGCCGTACACCACAGCGCAGCGTACCGGGAGCAATATGCGCCCCACTACCGCGTGGTGCGCCGGTGTTATGCAGACGCCTGGCCCGCTCTGCTGCTGGCCCAGCGCGTTTTGGAATCCGTTTCCCCCGGCGGCCATGCGCTGCTGGCCATCGACGGGCGCTGCGGCAGCGGAAAAAGCACGTTGGCCGCGCATATGGCGCAGGTGTTCGGGTGTCCGGTCTTTCACATGGACGACTTTTTTCTGCCGCCGGAACTGCGCACGCCGGAACGTCTGGCCCAGCCCGGTGAAAATGTGCACCATGAGCGTTTCCTGCGCGAGGCGCTGGAGCCGTTTGCAGCCGGACAACCCGTGCGTTTTTGCCCTTTCGACTGCTCCGCAGGCGTGCCCGGCTCCGCTGTGGAAATTCCCGCCGCGTCCTTTGCCGTTGTGGAGGGCAGCTATTCTCTGCATCCGTCCCTGCGCGGGCATTATACGGCCTCGGTGTTCGTCACCTGCGCGCAGGCGGTACAGCGCGCCCGGCTGACAGCCCGGGGCGGCGCGGATTCCTGGGCCGTATTTGAAGCGCGCTGGATTCCGCTGGAGGAAACCTATTTTAAGGCCCACGCGGTGCAGGCGCTTGCAGATCTGACACTGGACACCACCCCGTTCGCCTGACTGGCCCCGCGCACAAAATACTTGCCAGCGTCCGCATCGTCTGCTATAATAACAGGGAACCGCCGCCATGAAGGCGCGCATCTCCCCGGCGTCCCGGCCGCCGTGCGGCTTTGCATGCACACGCGTGCATCCATCATCATAAAAACCAGAAAGCCACGAAGGCACGCGCCCCGCATGAAGCAGGGCCTTGTTTTCGCGGCTTTTTTCTGTGAGGAAAGGGATCGTTTATGACAAAATCGAAGTTCAACACAAAACAACTGGTGCTGGCCGCGCTGTGCGTGGCGCTGGGCGTTGTTCTGCCCGTGGCGTTCCACAGCATCCCCAATGCCGGCAGCGTGCTGCTGCCCATGCATATCCCCGTGCTGCTGTGCGGGCTCGTCTGCGGGCCGGTCTACGGTTTGCTGTCCGGTATTCTCACTCCCCTGCTCTCCAGCATGATCACCGGCATGCCGCCGATGGCTTATCTGCCCGGCATGCTGTGCGAGCTGGCCGCCTACGGCCTTGCGGCGGGCGTGCTGCGCCGGTTCGTGCGCACGGGTAAGCGCCCGCTGGACCTGTACATCCAGCTCGTGAGCGCCATGCTCATCGGCCGCCTTGTATACGGCGTAATGAACGCGCTCATCTTCTCCGCCGGAAATTATTCCTTCGCGGTATTTGTTTCGGGCGCGTTCGTAACGGCGCTGCCGGGCATCGTCATCCAGCTCGTGCTGCTGCCTGCCGTCGTCCTTTTGCTGGAAAAGGCGCGGCTGGTGGAAAAACCGTACTAAGAGCGTGCGGCTTCTCCTGAACCGCTGCGGGCGGCACATTTTGTGCCGCCCGTTTTATTTTACGGCTGAACGCGCTGCTTCTCTTCCCTCTGTTTTCATGGTATAATAACCTCAAGCCCGCCGCTTGCGCGGCTGCGCGCACTTCGTGCGCCGATGCGCTTTTGCGCATGGGCTTGAGA
>OGXS01000462.1_pt1 | contig 38572 bp, 37 predicted proteins | sample 1576371 | NCBI WGS metagenome assembly OGXS01 (sample SAMEA3541475, study PRJEB24748) | human gut metagenome | biome: human gut; feature: human-associated habitat; material: faeces | place: China | collected 2012
TGTCAACAGTCAGCTTGTCCTCTCCAAACCCCAGAAATGCCAGGTTGACTGTTGACATGGAACGATAACCGTTGGCTGGCTCTGTTACCACGAACATGGCCGGCGAATACGTCAGATCAAAATTCCGGCCGAATATGCGGGCCCCGTCCTCTGTCTGTGCGCTGAAGGTAGAGCAGCCTAAGTCAGGAATAGAAAATTCCAGCGGAATTCCCTTTAACAGACGATTCGTCACAAATTCCACCAGCTCACTGTCACTGCTGGCCCCTGTCTCCAGAAATGCATCAAATCCATAATCCCCATCATACTTCATGGTATACAGCACATTGTCATCCACCTTTTTAAGCGAGTGCAACGTCTTTAACTCATGCCGGAACAGGAATGCCCCTCCTGCCGCTGCAATAAGAATCACTGCCGCCAGGCCTGCCAGTATAATTGACAGCCACCTTTTCATCTTCCTTGTCCTCATGGTATTGCCTCTCCCTGCTTTTTGTTTTTAACTAAAATAAAAAGAACCACATATACGTGATTCTTTCTGAGAGGCGACGACCGGAATCGGACCGGTGATAAGGGTGTTGCAGACCCGTGCCTTACCACTTGGCTATCGCGCCATATTATTAAATGACTCCGACGGGAATCGAACCCGTGTTACCGCCGTGAAAGGGCGATGTCTTAACCTCTTGACCACGGAGCCGGAATAAGGCGCTTAAACGGACAACCATTAAGCGACCGACTACTATCATATCATATGCTTTTTGTTTTTACAAGACTTTTTAGAAAAAAATTTGAACGCTTTATCAGAGTTATTTCATGTTTCAAGACAAACAATATCTTAATTTTTCCCTAATCGCTGTTTCAAATACAGAATGAAATCATCCCATTTCCCCTGCTTAAATCCCGCCTTCCAAATTGGCAGTTCCACACCATTTTTTAACTGAAGGATCAGATACATTTCTATCTCGATCACCGCTTCTATCTCACTATAGGCCACAGTCTTCTCCATATGATCGAAACAATAATGGATCTCATCACCGATCCATATGGTGAGCATTGCCTCATTCCCGTATTTTTCCATGATCTGGCGAATCAATGCTTCCCGCTTTTTGGTCGCGCTGACAGCAAAAACCCCGGCATATATCAGCAGAAGAAGCAGGCCCGCTAATCCGATCACGCCCGCCAGCAGCATAAACTCATTTTTACCGGTCACAAACGCGTAAACCATAGGAACGACCGTCACGATCAAATAGATCACTATCGGAAATCTACGTCGAGCAGCTTTGCGCCTCCACATAGCCAGCAGAATCTCTCGAAGCGTATACTCGTTCATTACAATTTCATTTACAAAACAGTTCTCTTGTTCCTTGCTCATCCTCTTAATTCCTCGCTCATTTCAGATTCCTTTATAAATTCAGGCTGTACTTGCATTATATCACTCAAATACAATTCCGTCATCTAAATATAGAACATCTGCCAAACACAGACTCTTATTTCCTTAAACGACTAATCTCCTTAGAAATCCGATGTCTCGCGATATGCGCCAAGATCATCACCGCTCCGACCAGGACGAACAGCCAGACCGGCCATTTTACCCCCTGGAACGCCAGGATAATGGAGATTCCAAGGAATAGAGAGCTGACCGCTTCTATGAAATCCAGTATCTTTTTATCCTTTTCCTGTAATCTGCTGATCTGTCTGATCCTGTCTGTCTTCATTACATAACCTCCTTTTTCTTTCCAAATATCATCCGCTTTGGTAAAAGAAGGGTCCAGAGTTTGGAATGTCTGCTTCTCTTCACGAATCTTTCTGCAGATTTCTTCAGCCGTCTCTATATTTTCTTTATCCCTTTGGAGTTTCTCCATGTGCCGGTCCATCAGACACTCTAATGAGATCCGCTCTTCTTTTAAGCGCCTGATATCCTCCACAGAAACGTCAATGCTTCTTAGAAACCGGATCTTCTTTAACAGTTCCACATCTTCATCTGAATACATCCGGTAATTATTAGCCTGATGCCTGGACGGTGTGATCAGGCCCGCCTCTTCATAAAAACGGATATTGGCTTTCTTGATCCCGGCTTTCTCTTCCACCTCTTTGATCGTCATAGTCTCCCTCCTTCCTCTTTATCTAACACCTTCCAGTAACTTGAATGTCAAGTAAAAAGATTGATTTCGCGGTTCACTTTTTTACAAATCTTTTCTTTCATGCTATAATACTGGTAAATTAGTTATATTCAGAAATATTATAACAGAAAGAACAAGGTTCGCCGCATGCACAACGATATTTCCAAAAAATCTTATATCAAAGCCGCTTATGACATCCTGCGTGAAGAAGGCCCGGAAGCTCTCACCATCCGCAAGGTCGCGGACCGGCTTCACTGTAACTCCGCCAACCTGTACCGCTATTTTTCCAATCTGGAAGAACTTGCTCTATATGCTTCTTTGAAGTATTTGGATGATTATATCCGTCAGGTAGTAAAGCTTTCTCATTCTGGAAAGCCCATCCTGGAACAGCATCTGGATGTATGGAGCACATTTGCGGATCACGCGTTCCGCAATCCTCAGATTTATAATAATCTGTTTTTTGGGAAATACAGCGATATGCTCAGCAGCGTGATCACTGACTACTATGAACTGTTTCCGGAAGAAACCCTGAATATGAACATGGAATATATTCCTGTATTCCTTAAAGAGGGGGATTTCCTCAAACGAGATTATATGATGCTGGAAAAATGCATCCGGGATGGAATCTTTACAGAGGCGGAAGCTGTGCTGATCAACAAAATGTCCATCTATATCTGCAAAGGCTGTATCAAGACTCTCTTGGACCATCCGGAGAAAGATTCTGAACTCATCAAAGCGGACTTCCTGGAATGTGTAAAAGCCGTTCTTATGACTTACGCTAAAATATAAAAGCACAAAACATCAGGCCCGGTACACCAACGTACATTTGGGCCTGATGTTTCTTTGTTCTGTTCTTTCTCTTTTTCAGTCGTACCTCTACAGCGGCAGTTTCCGCCCAAGTCCCATCTGGACCGCTTTGTCGAAGATCGCCCTTCCCATTACCATATCGCATACGGAGATTCCGATATTGGATACCACGATCAGTTCGTCTGCGGAAGTCCTTCCTTCAATCAGATCTGCCAGCACCTCCCCAGTCTCTCCCTTGATCTGGGGCAGTCCATCCGGGAAATATCCCATGCTTTCAAACAGCTTATGCTCATCTACGCTGTCCACAAAATATTTGTCCGCCTCTCTCTGGATAGCGGGATCCCAGAAAGTATTTAAGTCGCAGGGAAGAATGGTCTGTCCTTTCGATACCCATTCCTTTTTCACAATGCCAAGCGGATTCAGCAAAATGATTGTTGCGGAAGCCATCACATCACACTTAGACGCCATCGTCTTTGGATCGGATTTCTCAATAGGCACATCTACGTATGGCTTTACCGCTTCGATCAGCTGGTCCTGGCGCTCTTCCACTACATCATATATATAGATTTTCTTCAGATTCTTCAAAGTCCGGGGAATATACTTCACATGTTCCATTCCCTGTACACCGCACCCAAACATTCCGAAATATTCCGCGTTTGGATGGAACTTGGCTGCTGTCAGGGCCGTCACTGCCGGCGTCCGCATAGAAGTCAGCCAGGCGCAGTCCATCACAGCATAAGGCACGCCCGTCTCAATATCATTCATGATCTGAAGGCCCGTGGTCTGGGGGAGCTGGAACTCCTTAGGATTCCGGGGGAAGCACTCGATCCACTTGATTCCGCAGGCTTTGCTGTTTGGCACATAGGCCGGCATCGCATGGAAGAACACATCGCTCCAGGGGTGGATCCCGATCTTTGCCGGCATCTCATACTCTTTTCTCCCGTGGTCGATCAGCACATTCTCGATCAGGGACAAGGTCTCGTCCATATCCGGTCCTGCCTTGACACATTCTTCTTTTGTCAGCCAAAGAATTTCTTTCCCCAGATCTACGATCTTCTTCAAATCTTCGTGGTCCTTGGCAAATAATTGTTTTTGTTCTTCGGTTGCTGTGTAAGCCATAATGATTCCTCCTTCTTAATTTTTTGACAGCCTTCTTGCTGTCTGTCCCGCAATGTTAAAAATTAATCATGATTAATTTTATTTCTATCTTGATTATATCCTTCTTACTTTCCTTCTGTCAACCAAATAATTAATCATGATTAATCCTTGTAGATACGCACAAAAAAGGATCCGGCTTTTTGTGGTTTCTCACGAAACGCCGGATCCTTTTTCCCCTTATCTTGTAAAGTTGGTCAGCACTTTCTCATTATCTGGATGGTCTAATCCATGTTCCCTGCCCAGGGCAATGCATTTGAGCATCCACGCCATGTTTTTCCCAATGTTATACATAGTCATCAGGCCCTCTTTATCTTCCTGGACCTCTTCCGGCTGCGCCCCATATACATGATTCCAATAGGTGGAAGAAACCACCGGCATGGAACAAATCGTAAAATACTTATTGATCACATCGAAAGAAGCCGTCGTTCCTGCTCTCCTTGCGCTCAAGACTGCCGCCGCCGGCTTAAAGGCGAAAGCTTTCCCGCAGGAATAGAACGCCCGATCCATAAAAGTCAAAAGCCGGCCGCTTGGATGGGCGTAATAGACGGGTGAGCCGAACACGAAGCCGTCCGCCTCCTTTGCTTTCTCCACGAACTCATTGACGCAGTCGTCAAAGACGCATTTCCCGGTCTCCCTGCACTTATGACAGGCGATACAGTCGGGCAGTCCCGCATTTCCGATGAAGAACATTTCCGTCTCAATGCCTTCTTCCTTAAGCGCCCGCTCCACTTCTGCAAGCGCCGCGTTGGTACATCCGTTTTTCCTGGAACTTCCATTTACGAGAATTACTTTCATAATAATCTTACCTCCATTCAATTTTTCCTTTTTTCCTAGGCGCGGTTCTCCGGTAAGTGACTGCCGGGTATCCCATCAGCATACAGCAGGCCACCTGCTCGCCGGTGATCCCCAGCCATTCCTTTAATCTCTCACTGCCCTCGATCACATGCATCAGATATCCATTGTAAAGGACGCCAGCCCCTGAAGCCACCGCCATTTGTTCGATGTTCGCCGCCGCAAGCCCTCCGTCCAGTATCTCCACCCCCGGTGTGATGACCAGAACCGACGGGGCATTAAAGAAAAGGGCGTCGTCTTTTTTATCCCGTTTCTGCCGCAGATAAAACAACTGGAACATCCTGGCCAGCGGATCCTCTTTTCCCATCTTCTCTGTAAGATGCGATATTTCCTGCCATACCAGCTCTTTAAACGCATCCAGCTCTTTCTGGATCAGGATAAAACGGCAGTCCTGCGTATTCCGCGCCGTAGCCGTATATCTTCCGGCATTCAAAATCCGCACCATCTTCTCCGGTTCGATCGGCGTCTCCTTGTAGTTTCGAACACTCCTGCGGAATTTCACCGCGTGAAGAAAATTCTCCGGCTTAATGGAAAAGGTATCCGCGTCATACTCTTCTACCTCTTCCATGTCATACTCAGGAATCGTCACCGCGCCTGTGGGACAGACGGCAACACAGTGGCCGCAGTGAAAACAGTCTTTGATATATACCGCCTTCCCTTCTTCCAGCCGGATCGCTCCCCCTAAACAATCGTTCACACAGGCTTTACAGCCAATACAGCGTTTCGGATCGATCTTGATCATACCGAAAACCTCCTTCTTACTAAGTTCTGTTGATTCTATTCGTCCATTACGGATCATGGATCGCGATAAACCGCATACCAAAAGGCCCGGTATGCTCGCATACCACCTTGGGCTTTCCTTCATTGATCTCCCGGTAGATGGAGGACGAAACCTCCGCCTCCGCCGTTTCTCCCTCCGGCAGCTGCACTTCCACATAATAGGAATCTAACCATTTGTCCGATTCATCCACTCTGGTTCCAACGATCTGAGCCGGATAGTGATTCTCCTTCGCCGGCTGGGAGACCGCCAGAACAGAAGCGTCCATGATCCCCATAGACAACACCAAAAACGGGAACCAGACCAATCCCATTGTCAGCTTCCGCAGACGGGCTTTCTTGGTCCGGAACAGGGTGATTACCCACAGGATGGCAGTCAAAACTACCGTCCCGATCCAGAATTTCTCTTCTCCGGTCACATAATTGACCTGCCGGGTCAGCACGCCATTGGTCACAAAGAGCATGATCAGCCCTCCGTGGAGATAGGCCATCCCCATTCCCACATGCCGCCGCTTCCATTCCTTTGAGGCATTGGCGTCCAGCCAGAACATGACCTCGTCAAATACCCAGGCATAGATACAATAGGAAAGAGGAAGCAGCTCGATCAAAAGCAGTTGGTATTTCAGCGCCAAAAGGTCTGTGGGACAGAAAAAGAAAAGGAGAATGGAAAGCAGTACATTCACCAGTACCAGAATCCGAAATCCTTTTCTGATCCGGTCCGCGTGAAGGGTCTGTTCCGTCTCCTGATCGGGCGTCCACTGGATTTCATTCATCTGACGCCATTTTTCCATCTTATCTTCCCGCCACGCGTCTCCCAGCCAGGAGGGAATTTTCCCCTCCAGGGCTGTAAACAATTCCTCCGCGTGCCGCATGTTGTATTCAAACCGGAACAGCTTCTCCCCATTTCTTCCAATCGCCACAAAATCCCCAAAGGAAGGCTTCAGCCTCACTTCCTTGATCTCGCTCTTTGAGAAATCCCAGTTCCTTCCAAAAGCGGTAGCGCCCCATATTCTCTGGTCATCCGCCAGGATCCTGCGATTGCGGTAGTCGCTCCAGCAGGCCGCCCATCCAAACAGCAGCAGGGCCAGGACCGCCGCCAAGATCAGCGCTGCCCCGTTATCTGCCATCGCAAATCCAAAGACTGCCGCCGCCGCAAGAAGTCCGATGCCATAAAGCGCCCAGGCCAGTCCTACTCCCAGCTTCGATTCATACACGATGATCTTTGCTCTGGAAAAATCCACCCTGCGTTCTCTTGCGATGAGGATCCCCCAGATTCCCATGGCAACTTCCCAGATTCCCGCAATTCCGCAGCTTATCCAGGAAACCGGCCCCATCTCTTCGTCCGTCATAGAAATAAACAGGCAGACAAACATAAAAAGCCCCGCCAGAATCAGCAGGATACTTCCGGCCATCAACAGATTCTGCCTTTTCTCAAACTGACAGCGAAGCCTCTCTCTTTCCCTCTCCATCCTACGTTTCTCTCTTTCCTCTTCTTTCTTTAGATCAGGATATAGCTTCCGTCTGCTTCCTCTGATACAGAACACTGGTAAAATTCCCGCAGCGCCTTAATAAGATAAGCAGTATCCCTGCTTCCTCCCGTTTCATAGGCCGAATGCATGGCAAGCTGGGCCAGTCCGATATCCGCCGTTGGGATCGAAACCTGAGTGCCGGACAGACTGCCAAGGGTAGATCCTCCCGGCATATCCGACCGGTTGGCGAAAACCTGACAGGGTACTCCCGCTTGGCCGCAGACTTGGCGGAAAACAGCCGCTGAGAATCCATCTGTACTATATCTTTGGTTGGCGCTGAACTTGATCACCACGCCGCCATTGAGCACAGGCTTGTTTGTGGGACAGGATCTGTCCCCATAGTTGGGATGGACTCCATGAGCATTATCTGCCGAGACCATGAAGCTCATAGCCAGCATCTGACGGTATCCGGCAGCCGTCTTTCCTAAGCTTTCACTGACTCTGACCAGAACGTCCGACAGGAATGTAGAGTCTGCCCCCTGCCTGGTCATACTTCCCACTTCTTCATTATCGAACACACAAAGGACCGGAATACTGCCGCCCTCTTTTGCGTCCAGAAATGCCCGAAGGGAAGCGTACGCGCATTGCAGGTCGTCCAGGCGGCCAATAGAGATAAATTCACCCGAGCCGCCCCAAACGCTTCCTTTCATCCGGTTATAGACAAACAGATCGTATCCCGCGATCCGCTCCCTCTCTGTGCCGGCCGCTGCCGCCGCCTGGTCCATCAGTCCCTTTCTGCCGCCCTGGCTGCGGTACAGAGGGAGCATGTCCTTTTGCACGTTATATTTGATTCCTTCATTGGCGTTCCGGTTCATGTGGATCGCAAGACTGGGGATCAGGCACACGTCTCCGCCCAGATCTATGAGCTTGCTTACCAGCCTGCCGCCCTGGTGGATCAGCAGCCGTCCCGCTATGCCAAGGGGACGGTCAAACCAGGTCGAGCACAACATTCCCCCGTATTTTTCCACATTTAATTTTACCAGACCGCCATCCGCCTCCATCTCCGGGTTTTCCTTCAGCTTCAGCCCTGGAGAGTCGCTGTGGCTTGCCGCGATCTGGAATCCTTTCACAGTCCCATGGGGAATCCGAAACGCTGTCAGGGACGAACCATTCCGTACCACATAATACCGGCCGCCATCCTTCAGCTTCCATTCACCGCGCTCCGATAGTTCCTGGTACCCTTGTCCTTCCAGTTCTTTTTTCATCCGTTCCACCGCATGGTAGGCGGTAGGACTGGCTTCAATAAATTCAAATAATCCTTTTACTGTACTCTGCTCCATCCTAGTCCTCCTTTCCCATCTTTATCCACGGAATCCCCCTGTGTTCCATACTTTTTTCCATCTGTTCCAGATTCTGGTCCGAATGTTCCAATTCCCGCGAGAAGCGATAGAGGATCTCTGTCATATCCTCTAAGTCTAATGTTCCTTCGTTTTTCAGCCACCGGGCCTTCCAAAGCTCATAGATCAGAAAGGCGCTGACAGCCGCCATTCTGGCTTTTCCCCAGCTCCTTCCATCATAGACCGCCCCGCAGAAATAAGTGGAGATAAAGTAAACCAGAATCTGCTCACAGGCCGTCTCCCAGTCCGGCATCCGGCGTTTCATCCATTCCCGGAACGCTGCTTCTGTCTCTTGATACGGTACGGCCCCTCCTTGATAGAGGAAAATTTCACTTTCCCGCAGCAGGCGCTCCCAATCCTCCCGGAGTAATTCCAACTGATATAACGTCTGGAACTCTCTCCTGGAATCCTGGAACCGTTTCTTTGCTTGGCTCTCGTAAGCCTCCAGTCTTTCTCCGGTATATTCCGCGGCCGCCCCGCTCTCATACCGGTCATATAATTCCCCGCAGGCAAAAATCATGCCCCGGCGCATCCGCCTCTCCATATCGTGGGCCAGTCCAAGGACCAGACCTGCCCGCAGCCACACCGGATGGCTCCTATTCTGCAAAATCCGGATCATAACATCTCTTCCATCCGCCAGCAGGGAATAGGTAAGCTCATCGAAATCCTGATAAGATTCCTGGCCTTTCCGCTCAAAGTTCAAGAACCGCACAGGCTCTTTCTTCTCCAGCAGGATCCTGGCCGCCTCCGGGCAGGAAACCGACAGTGTCACTTCCCGCACATTTTCAAACTCTTCGATATGCCGGGGATACAGTCTGCAGGTCCGACACAGGCCTTTGGGTCCAAGCTGCTTATAAATGCCGCACAAGTTCCTCTCATCCAGAAACGCGCATCGTTCATCCTGCTGCCTCTGGAATACCTTCTCCTTCCACTGGATCTGCCTGCGCAGCCGCTTTCCAAAGGCTCCGCCCATTCTCCGGTAACGCATGAGCGTCTTTCCATCGATCACGATCTGCCATCCGGCGCAGCAGGTGTCTTCGCACCGGTCCGCAATGCATTGGAATTCTCTGTAATAATCTGGAAACGTATACAACATCTTCTCTCACTCCTACGGTTATGATTATAGCACTGAATACTATCACGGTCAAAAAATCCAAATCCCCTTTTGACCCGAACTTCATAAAATGTTACTATAATCTTACACTACGCAGTTTTCTAAAGTCTTAGCTCACTTCTAGTACAACGCGCAAGAACATTATGTGAGGAAGCGATTATCTTGCCAAAAGCAATGTCTCAGGAACAAAAATATGAAATGATGACCCAGGCCCCTATCCCCGGTCTGATCGGCCGGCTTGCCGTTCCCACCATCATCAGTATGCTCATCACCTCTTTCTACAACATGGCTGACACCTTTTTCGTGGGAAAGCTCAGCACCAGCGCCACCGCCGCGGTCGGAGTGGTCTTCCCCATCATGGCCATCATACAGGCCCTGGGCTTTTTCTGCGGCCACGGTTCTGGAAACTCCATCTCCAGACGGCTGGGCTCCAAAGATACCCAGGCCGCCAAAGAGCTGGCCTCTACCGGCTTTTTCCTGGCTTTTGGCTTAGGAATCCTGGTCATGGTCCTGGGACTTCTCTTCCTGGAACCCCTGTCTTATCTCCTGGGTTCCACGGATACGATCCTGCCTTACACCAAGGCCTATCTGCGGGTCATCCTTCTGGGCGCTCCCTATATGACCGCCCAGCTTGTATTAAATAACCAGATCCGGTTCCAAGGAAACGCTTTCTATTCCATGATCGGAATCACCGCCGGCGGAGTCCTGAATGTGATCCTGGACCCTATTTTTATCTTCGTGCTCCATCTTGGCATCTCAGGCGCCGCCATTGCCACGATCCTCAGCCAGTTCGTCAGTTTCTGTCTGCTTCTTTTAGGAATCCGAATCTCCCGGTGCATCCCGATCCATATCCGGAATGTCCGCTTTTCCAGGGATCGGCTGCGGGAGATCGTAGGCGGAGGACTTCCCTCTCTATTCCGGCAGGGCCTTGGAAGCGTGGCCACCATGACCCTCAATGTAGCGGCCAATCCTTACGGCGATGCGGCAATCGCGGCCATGTCTGTGGTCAGCCGCATCACCATGTTCGCCAATTCGGCCCTGATCGGATTTGGCCAGGGATTCCAGCCTGTCTGCGGATTTAATTATGGCGCCGGGAAATACAGCCGTGTCAAGGAAGCCTTCTGGTTCTGTGTAAAGGTTGCCACTGCTGCGTTATGCATGATCGCTATTACAGGCGGTATCCTCTCCGGTCATCTCATCTGGATCTTCCGCAATGATGCGGATGTGATCCGAATCGGCACCACCGCGTTAAGATTTCAATGTCTGACCTTCGTGCTAAACGGCTGGATCACCATGAACAATATGATGATGCAGACCATGGGGAAAACGTTTCCCGCTACTTTGCTGGCCTCCTCCCGCCAGGGACTCTTCTTTATTCCAGCGCTCCTGATCCTCCCTCAGTTTCTGGGACTTCTTGGTATCCAGGCCGCCCAGGCAGTGTCCGATATTTTTACATTTGTCCTGACTACAGTCCTAAACCGGAGGGTAATGAGGTCTCTGACTCCAGATTCTGATCAGAAGCCGGCCGGACACTAAAAGGGAGCGGCATATCTTGCCGTCTCCCTTTTTTAATATCGAGCATATTTCTCATTTGCTTAAGATCTATTCTTCCCCTTTGCCAAGCCGCAATATAACACGAATCCCAGGAAAAGAACAGCGGCTGCCATCCACCCGGCCAGGACCGCCGTCCCCTGCCCGGCAAATTTATCATAATACCCCTTCAAATAGATCACCATGATGATCAGAGGAATCCCATAAGCCACATACGTCTTAAGTCCGGCTGGAAATTTGGGCCCCTTTCCGGTATTGGCTTCCTCGAGGAACTTGTCCCAGCCCCATCCATTCTTTCTTGTGCAGAACATAAGATATCCCAGACTTCCCAGCGGAAGCAGGTTGTTAGACACAATGAAGTCTTCCAGGTCCATGATCGTGCTCCCCTCGCCCAAAGGCTGAAAGCCGGATAATACATTAAAGCCCAATACGCAGGGCATGCTCAGCAGAATGATCAAAACCGCGCTGACCGCCACACTTTTATTCCTGGACCATCCAAAGAGGTCCATATCAAAGGAAATGATATTTTCAAACACAGCGACTACCGTAGTAAAAGCCGCAAACGTCAGGAACAAGAAAAAGAGTCCTCCCCAAAAGGCGCCTCCCGGAATCTGGGCGAAAATATTGGGAATGGTAATAAAGATCAGGCTGGGGCCGGATCCCGGCTCAATTCCAAACGCAAAGCAGGCTGGAATGATAATGAACCCCGCTGTTAAAGCCACACTGGTATCCAACGCTGTGATGCTCACCGCTTCTCCCAGAAGCGTCCGCTCTTTGGGCATATAGCTGCCAAAGATCATCATAGCCCCAATACCGATCGACAGCGTAAAAAAGGACTGGCTCAGAGCCGCGAAGATTACATTCCCGATCCCTTGCTCCGCCATCTTCTCAAAATCCGGAACCAGATAGAACCGGATTCCTTCTCCGGCCCCTTCCATGAATACCGAGTGGATCGCCAGCGCCACCATCAATACCAATAGAATAGACATCATAAATTTCGATGCCCGCTCGATTCCCTTCTGTATCCCAAAGATACATACCGCAAAACCGATCACACAGATCAGGATCGTCCAGAAGGCCATGACAGGCAGATTCCCCATTACATCGGAGAAAGCCGCGGTCACCTGCTCTGTGGAAGCGCCATTGAAATCTCCTTTAACGCTCTTCCAGCAATAGTACAAAAGCCATCCTCCTACCGTGGTATAAAACATCATCAGCAGATAACTGCCCACGATGCCAATCCACTTCGTCCAGTGCCATTTTGTCCCTTCCGGCTCTAACTCTTCAAAAGAGGCCGCCACGCTGAACCGGCTGGCACGCCCGATGGAAAACTCACATACCAGGACAGGAATCCCCATGATCAGCAGAAAGACCAGGTAGATCAAAATAAATGCCGCCCCTCCATATTCCCCGCAAAGATACGGGAATTTCCATACATTTCCAATCCCGATGGCACATCCTGCGGATACCAGGATGAAACCGATCCGGGACCCAAACGTTTCTCTCTTCATACCTCTCTTCCCCCTCTATCTAGAACATTTGAACAGAAGATCTTCCCATCTTCTGTCTACTTCTTTCTGAAATTCTTCGATGAGATACTCATTTCCTTGTTTAAACAAATGCTTAAATCGTCCCTGTTTCCTGAGGAACTCCTCGATCGGCAGTTTCTTCTTAGGTTCGTAATTTAAGATCCATTTCCCTTCTTCCACTTCAAACAGCGGCCAATAACAAGTCTCCACTGCCAGCCTGCAGATTTCCATAATATCCGGCGTATGGTATCTCCATCCTCTGGGACATGGAGCCATAATATTCAGAAATGCCGCCCCCGGTGTATAGATCGCTTTCTCTGATTTGATATGCATATCTTTAAAGTTCTGGATAAAGGTCGTCTGGGCTGCGTAAGGAATGTCATGGGCTGCTATGACGGCTGCCAAGTCCTTGCGGTTCTGGGGCTTTCCATGGCTCTGGCTCCCTGCCGGCGTAGTGGTAGTATCCGCATACATAGGAGTGGCGGAAGAACGCTGTATGCCCGTATTCATATAAGCCCCGTTATCATAACATACATAGACCATGTCCTGGTTGCGCTCCATGGCGCCGGACAGAGACTGCAGTCCAATATCATAGGTTCCTCCATCCCCGCCGAAGGCAATAAATTTGTAATTGTCTTTTAATCTGCCTTTCCGCTTCAGCGCTTTATACGCCCCCTCCACACCGCTTAGAGTCGCGCCCGCGTTTTCAAACGCGTTGTGGATATAACTGTCCTCCCAGGAAGTATAAGGATAGGTAAAAGTAGACACCTCCAGACAGCCGGTAGCGTTGCCGATCACTGCTTTGTCTCCTTCATGAAGGCCCCGCAGGACATTGCGCACCGCGATGGTGCCGCCGCATCCCGCGCACATTCTGTGTCCGGGAGCAAGACGTTCCGGTTTACTCATCGTCTCTTTGAAATTATAAGCCATGCGATCTCTCCTCTCCCTTTGTTCTCAATCCAAGATAACGGTAAGTCTCTCCCGCGTCTTGATCCTTCTGGATCTGTTCCAGATCCGCAAATACCTGGGCAATGTCTTCTACCCGCACATCTCTTCCGCCAAGCCCATATATGTAGTTGACCGCCAGCGCTTTTGCTCTCGCCCGGTACAGGGCAGCCATTACATCCGCCCCCAAAGGTCCGCCGTGATTACTGAAGCTTTCCGCCCGGTCCATAATGGCTACCGCCTGGACATCCGCCAGGGCCTGGGCAATCTCCTCCGCCGGGAAAGGACGGTAGAGTCTGATCTTGATCAGGCCCACCTTCTCCCCCTGGTTCCTTAACTGATCTACCGCATCCTTGGCTGTTCCCGCCGCGGATCCGATGAGCACGACAGCCCGTTTCGCCCCATCCATCCGGTATTCCTCAAACAGGCCGTATTCCCGGCCGGAGATCTTTGCGAAATCTTCCGCCACCTGGGACACCACTCTTGGCACGTTTCTAGTCCCTTCCGCCTGATTCCGTTTTGCCTCCATATAATAATCTGTAATGGAATAGGGACCTACTGCCGCGGGACATTCTGGATTCAGAAGATAAGTTTCTGGTTCATAGTCCCCTACAAACCCTCTTACTTCCTCATCCTCCAGGAGTTCAATATTTTCTACCGCATGGCTGGTAATAAATCCATCCTGGCAGATCATAATAGGAAGTTTCACATCTTTATGTTCTGCAATCCGGTATGCCTGGACCATATTATCGTAGGCTTCCTGATTATTCTCCGCATAGATCTGGATCCATCCGGTATCTCTCGCGCCCATACTGTCCGAGTGATCACAGTTGATATTGATAGGACCGGACAGCGCCCGGTTCACAAGCGCAAGAGCGATCGGAAGGCGGTTGGATGCCGCGATATAAAGTTCTTCCCACATATAAGCAAGACCACAGGACGATGTGGCCGTCAGACTCCTGGCCCCTGCCGCGGAAGCGCCGATAGCCGCGCTCATAGAGCTGTGCTCGCTTTCTACTGGAATAAACTCTGTATCTACCTGTCCATTTGCCACAAAAGAAGCAAAATACTGAGGAATCTCTGTGGACGGTGTGATCGGAAACGCCGGGAACACATCCGGATTGATCTGGCGCAGCGCCACCGCCACTGCTTCGTTTCCTGATAAACGCTCTCTTCTCCCCATAACTATTCCACCCCTTCCATTGTAATCGCCCCAAAGGGACAGGATTTCACACAAATCCCGCATCCTTTGCAGTGATCGTAATCAAACGCGCCTCGTTTTCCATCCTGTACCGGAATACAGCTGTCTGGGCAGACAGGCGTACATAAAAGGCACTGTTTGCACTTTTCTTCTATAAATACCGGTTTGTCGGTTGACCACTCACCGGTTTTGAATGATCTGGAAGTTCCGGCTCCGGCGATCACCATTCCTTCGGTCAGGTCTTCCCAGCTCACTTTTACATCCAGTCGATCAATCTCTGCCGCCATCAGCGCACCTCCTTAAATGCCATCTTAAGAGCTTTCATATTTCCATCGATCACTTCCGGCTTCCCGGCAAATTTATGACGGAAGGATGCTTCCATTTCCTTCATAAAACGATCTTCTTCCATGATCTCGGCCACTTTCACGATAGCCGCCAGCATTGGGGTGTTGGGAAAATATCTTCCCATAGCCTCCATTGATACTTTATGGGCGTCTATAGTATAGACCGCGCCCTCATATCCTCTTAAATGCGGAAGGATTGCTTCTTTTGGCTTTGCGGTATTGACCAGGATCGCTCCTTCCTTTTTCAGGCCGGCCGTCACGTCTACGGCTTCCAGGAGAGATTCATCCACCACTACTACATACTTTGGGTCGTAGATATTGGAATGTACCCGGATCTTCGCATCACTGATCCGGTTGTACGCGGTGATCGGCGCGCCCATACGCTCCGGTCCGTATTCCGGGAATCCCTGCACATACTTTCCCGTTTGGAAAGCCACGTCCGCAAGGAGAAGCGCCGCTGTCTTGGCACCTTGTCCGCCCCGGCCGTGCCATCTGATCTCGATTGCTTCACTCATATTCCTTCTTCCTTTCTGTCCATTATCTTTCTATTCTACTGTAAGATCCTCTTTCTGTCCAGATGCCTTTCATAGGCAGGCGGGCAAAATGCCAAAAAACAGCGGCCAAATGGCCGCTGCCTCCCTATTTCCCCTCTGCGCGTGTGTTTCGGATGATCTTACGGATCGGCAGGATACAGGCCGGCGATACAGAAAGCTCATCCACTCCCATTTTCAAAAATGTCTCTGTCAATGCGGTATCCGCCCCCAATTCTCCACAGATTCCTACCCAGCATCCTTCCTTGTGTCCGTTTTCCACCGTCATCTGGATCATCCGCAGGACCGCCGGATGGTGCGGATCATAGATGTTATCCAGCTTCGCGTTCTGTCTGTCGATAGCCAGCGTATACTGAGTCAGATCATTGGTGCCGATACTGAAAAAATCCACTTCCTTAGCCAGCTCCGCGCTGATCATGACGGCCGCCGGCGTCTCGATCATGATCCCCTGCTCGATCTCTCCATAGGGAATCTCTTTTGCGTCAAATTCCGCCTGGATTGATGTCATGATCTTTTTGATCCTGCGTACTTCATCCACAGAGATGATCATAGGATACATGACTGCCAGATTCCCATAGGCGCTGGCCCGCAGAAGCGCCCGAAGCTGGGTTCTGAATACTTCCTCACGATCCAGACAGATCCGGATCGCCCGATATCCCATAGCCGGATTCTCTTCTTTGTCCAATCGGAAATAGTCCACCTGCTTGTCCGCCCCGATATCCAGTGTCCGAATGACAACTTTTCTCCCGGCCATCATCTCCAGCGCTGATTTGTAAGCCTGGAACTGTTCCTCTTCGCTGGGATAATCCTGTTTCTCCAAATAGAGAAACTCACTTCGGAACAATCCGATACCATCCGCATCGTTCTCCAGCACTTTGGCGATATCTCCCACGCTCCCGATATTGGCAAAAAGCCGGATTCGTTTCCCATCCAGGGTAATGTCTTCTTTCCCTTTCAATTCCTGAAGCAGCGACCTCTGCCGCTCCTGTTCTTCCTGCTTTGTCCGATAATCTGCCAGTGTATCCTCGTCTGGATCCAGAATCAGTTCCCCCTTGTCGCCATCGATCACCGCCATCTTTCCATTGAGTCTCTCATCCACAGGAATCCCGATCAAGGCCGGAATATTCATGGTCCGGGCCAGGATAGCGGTATGAGAATTGGAAGAACCAAATTCTGTCACAAATCCCAGAAGTTTTGACTTGTCCATCTGGACTGTTTCACTGGGCGCCAAATCCTTGGCCGCCAGAATCACCGGCTCATCTCCCAGATCCCCGGAATTCTCGCTTCCCTGCAGAATCCGTATCACCCGTTCCGCAATATCCTTGATATCCGCGGAACGGGCCTGAAAATATTCGTCTTCCATCTGGGCAAACATTTTGGAGAAGTTATCGCCTGTAGCGGCCACAGCATATTCTGCGTTTACCTTCTGTCCATCGATCATATTGAAAATGGAGTCGTTAAAATCTTCATCCTCCAGCATCATAGCATGGACTTCAAAAATAGCGGCGTTAACTTCTCCCACTTCTTTGAGCGCTTTCTCATAAAGCTCGTTTAACTGCCGCGCGGCTGTCTCTTTTGCCGCTTCATATCTGGCCTTCTCAGCCTCCGCATCCGCCGCGCTCCTGCGCTGCACCACCTGTTCCCCCTTAGAATAGCACAAGATTCTTCCGATGGCGGTGCCCTTTAAAATGGATTTCCCGGCATACTTTTCCATCTTGGTGTTCTCCCTTCCTTCTGTCCCGCGATTACAGATTCTCTTTGAAGAAAGTCTCCATCGCGGCGATTGCCTCTTCCTCATCTGGGCCGTCTGCTGTGATAGTGATCTCTGTCCCGTGTTTGATCCCCATCCCCATCACTGCCAGCAGTTTCCCAGCTTCCGCTGTTTTCCCGTTTCCTTCCAAAGTGATCTTGGACTGGAATTTCTTCACTTCTTTTTGCAGAACTCCTGCTGGTCTCGCGTGGATTCCTAATTCATCCTGGATAGTGTACTTAATCGTTTTCATAGATCATCTCTCCTTTTTTAATGTATTATATTATGATACCAGAGCCGTCAAAGGCCCTCTGTACTGCCGTGTTTATTTCCAATTCTCCCCGTTTCAGTCCTTCTTGTACAGAACCGCCGCCTCATAAGGCCGCAGAGTGATCCCGCCTTCTTCCGGCGCCGGGTCTTTATAATTACTCAGAAGACAGCTGTACTGTTTCAGATCCTCGTCCATCTCCCAGGCCGTCTCCTTCCCGTAGAAATTACAGATCACAAGCAGTGTCTCCCCCTTCCAGCGCCGGCGGTAGGCAAGCACAGAAGGATGGGCTTCATCCAGCGGCTCAAAATCTCCATATCCTATGATATCATACTCTTTGCGCAAAGCCGCCAGTTTTTGATAATAATGGAAGATAGAATCTTCATCTTCCAGCTCCGCCTCCGCATTGACTGTATGGTAATTAGGATTCACCTCTATCCAGGGTTTCCCCGATGTAAACCCGCCGTTCTCCTCATCCTTCCACTGTACCGGCGTACGGCTGTTGTCTCTGGAGTGGATCTGAAGGATCTGGTACGCGTTTTCTTCTGTCAGCCCCTTCTCCTGAAGAATCCGAAAATGATTCAGACTTTCCACATCCCGGTACTGGGAGATGTCTGTAAATCCCGGATTGGTCATCCCCAGTTCTTCTCCCTGATAAATATATGGAGTACCTCTGAGACAATGGATGACTGTAGCCAGCATCTTCCCGGATTCCTTCCAGTATCTTTTGGTATTTCCAAATCTGGATACCACTCTTGGCTGGTCGTGATTACACCAGAATACGGCATTCCAAGCATGGTGCTCCGCCATATGGGTCTGCCAGTCAAACAAGATCCTTTTTAATTTGAGGAAATCAAAGGGAACCATGACCCATTTCTCATTTCCCATAAAATCTACTTTCAAATGATGGAAACTAAAGACCATAGAAAGCTCTTTTCCATCCTCTCCCGCGTAACGGTAACAGTTCTCCATCGTAGTGCTGGACATCTCGCCTACAGTAATGATCTGAGCGTCTGTTCCGAAAGTCGTTTCGTTTAGTTCCTGAAGATATTCATGGATCTTAGGCCCATCTGTATAGAACCGGCGGCCGTCGCCCTCATCGTCGTCCTCATATTTCCCCTTACTGATCAAATTGACCACATCAAACCGGAATCCTTTGACGCCTTTTTCCATCCAGAATCGGACCACCTTCTGGATCTCTTTTCTCACTTCCGGATTTTCCCAGTTTAAATCCGGCTGAGTCACATCAAAAAGATGCAGATAATATTCGTCAAATTCCTCCACATACTCCCAAGCGCTCCCGCCAAACTTACTCTCCCAGTTGGTAGGCGGCGTTCCCGGCTTCTTCCCTTTTCGGAAGATATAAAACTCTTTATATTTCTCATCTCCGGCAAGCGCCTTCTGGAACCATTCGTGATGGCTGGATGTATGATTGAAAACCATATCAAACATCAAGGATATCCCTCGTTCTCCGGCTTCCCGGATCAACTCTTCCAGATCTTCCATCGTCCCATATCTTGGGTCCACCCGGTAATAATCTTCCACATCGTATCCATTATCATTCTGCGGGGATACAAAAAATGGCGTCAGCCAGATATAATCCGCCCCAAGCTCTTTGATATAATCCAGCTTTTCCGTTACCCCTTTCAGATCTCCAAAGCCATCCCCATTACTGTCATAGAAAGACTTTGGATAAATCTGATATACGACACTCTTCTTAAAATCTGACATCGCCGTCCCTCCTTACGCGAATCTGATGATCGGGGTCTCTCCCGCCACAGCGTCCATTCCTGAAAGATATTCGGCGCTGCCCGCTTCTCCTTCTTCCGTCACAATAAACACGGTCACAGAAGGATGGCCCGCCGCGCGGATCTTTTCTTTATCAAAGCGGATCAGCGGCTGGCCTTCCTTGACCTGCTGCCCTTGTTCCACCAAAAGCTCAAAGCCGTCTCCTCCCATGTCTACCGTATCGATGCCGACATGGATCAAAAGTTCCGCGCCGTTGGCAAATACCAGGCCGCAGGCATGTCCGGTATCCGCCATGACCACGCCCACCGTGGCGTCTCCCGGCGCGACTACTGTATCATTCTCCGGCTCAATGGCGACTCCTTCTCCCATCACACACTGAGAGAAGACCTCGTCTGGTACTTCACTGATGGGAATCACCTTTCCCGTCAGCCCTGCTTTCAGCTCTGTGACCCCGGTTGGCGTTTCCTGTTCTTTTTCATCCTGCTCTTCCGCTTCTTTCTCTTTTATGTCAGCTTCTTCGCCAAACAAGTCCGCTTTGGACAGTTTCGCCTTCCCCACCATAAAAGTAAGGATAAACGGGACCACGACGGCAGTCAGCATGGCAAGGGCAAAGACCAGGTAATACTGAGGCACGATCGAAAGAATCCCCGGCAAGCCGCCGACGCCGATACTTAAAGCCTGGACTCCAAATCCCACGGAGATCACAGCCGCGCAGGCCGATCCGACCATCCCGCAGAACAGAGGAAATCCGTATCTCAAATTCACGCCGAACAACGCCGGCTCTGTAACCCCCAGATAGCAGGAGATACATGCCGGTACATTTACCTGCTGAGCGCGCTCATTCTTCTTCTGCAATACGCTCATCGCTAAAACCGCGGAACCCTGGGCAATATTGCTCAATGCGATCATCGGCCATAAGATCGTAGTCTGGGTGGGTGTAGACGCGATCAGCTGGCTGTCAATGGCATTGGTCATATGATGCAGCCCCGTCATGACTACGGGAGCGTACAGAAAGCCAAAGATCCCCGCGAATATAAAACGAAAATCCGAAGTCAGACCTGCGTAGACCACGTCCGCGATCGCGTTTCCGATGGTCCAGCCGACAGGGCCAACGACCATATGTGCGATGAATACCGCCGGTACCAGCGAGCAAAAGGGAACCACGATCATACTGACTACCGCCGGGCAGATCTTACGGAAGAATTTCTCCAGATATACCAGGACAAATCCTGCCAGCATAGCCGCGATTACCTGGCCCTGATATCCGATCATTTGAACCTTGGCAAACCCAAAGTCCCAAACCGGAATCTGATCCGCCGGAGTGGAAGCCACATCAAATCCATTCAGGAGCTGAGAAGAAACCAAGGTCAATCCCAAGATGATCCCAAGGATCTGCGTTGTCCCCATCTTCTTCGTGATAGACCACACGATACCTACCGGAAGCAACCAGAATACCGCCTCTCCGATCAGCCAAAGGAAGCTGTCAACACCTGCCCAGAATTGAGAAATATCTACTAATGTTTTGGTCCCGTTTTCAAAAAACGCGATGCTGTCGATCACATTGCGGAAGCCCAGCACAAGACCTCCGCATATCAGCGCGGGGATGATGGGCGCGAAAATCTCTCCCAGATTGCTCATCAGGCGCTGAAACCAACTCTGATTTGTTTTGGCCGCCTGCTTGGCCGCCTCCTTACTGACCCCTTCGACTCCCGCGTATGCTGTAAATTCGTTATAGAAGGTAGATACGTCATTCCCGATGATCACCTGATACTGTCCGGCCTGGGTAAAGGTACCCTTGACCGCCTTAATCTTCTCGATTGCCTTGGTATCTGCTTTCTTCTCATCCACCAGAACGAATCTCATTCTTGTCATACAGTGGGATACCGCTGAAATATTTTCTTTCCCGCCGATCAGTTTCAGCAGTTCTTGTACATCTTCCGTGTACCTTGCCATGTTTGTACCTCCTACATGATTCCTTTAGCTTGTTTAAACAAGTAGAATATAGCACACTTGTTTAAACATGTCAACGCATTTCCTTGACTTTTCCGCTAATCTCTTTATAATAAAATCAGAAAGATGTTTAAACAAGTAACCCTCACGAAAGACAGGTCGAAGCATTATGCCAAAAGCAAAATATAATGAGATCTATCGGGATCTGAAGCAAAAAATAGAAAATGAGGAATATGCCTATCAGGATCTTCTTCCATCGGAACACTCTCTGGTGGCCGCCTATGGATGTTCCAGAAATACGATCCGCCGGGCCGTCGCTCAGTTAGTAGCCGATGGATATGTACAAAGTATCCAGGGAAAAGGGGTCCGCAATATCTATCTCCCGGTAGCGCCTACCTATTACACCATCGGAGGAATCGAATCCTTCCACGAGGCTTCCAGACGCAACCATCAGAAAGGCCGGACACGGGTCCTGCAATTCATAGAATTGACAGCGGATGACAAAATCGCACGCCAGACCGGCTTTGAAAAAGGGGATGAATTATATTATATCCAAAGACTCCATTATTTAGACGAAAAGCCGCTGATCCTGAACCACAATTATTTTCTTAAAAGCGCGGTTCCTGGGCTGACTAAAGAAATCGCGGAACACTCGATCTACGACTATCTGGAAAACACCCTTCATATGACCATCGTAAATAGCAAACGAGTCGTAACGGTTATGAAGATCACGCAGATCGATGAGAAATATTTGGAATTAGATGTAAATGATTATAACTGTATGGCCGTGATCTCAAGTCAGACCTACAACAGCGATGGGATCATGTTTGAATATACCCAGTCCCGCCATCGGCCGGATTATTTCCGTTTCCAGGACAATGCCGTCCGAAAAGCGCCGATTGCCTGAACGCGGGAGCAGTTTGCTTCTGCGTTCAGGCAATCTTAAGGTTACATTACACTCCATATCTATCAGTTTCCTGCCAGAATTGCTTCATATAGTTCTCTGTCTCTTCTTTGGTAAGCTGATACTTTTCCTGGTCAAAGCCCTCCAGCACCATCTGTATCACCTCCGCTTTTTGTTCTCACTTCCTTTTATAAATCGTTCAAACTGGAATCTTTCTCCCTCGTCAGCTTTCCGCTGGCCCACACCAGCAAAAGGAGTCCCGCCGCCAGGATGAAGATGGAGATAAACTGAGAGGTACTTAAGATTCCAACACTTCCCCGCTCCAGGTCTCCGCGGAAGAATTCCAGAATGAATCTTCCGATACTGTAGAAAATAAGATAACAGCCTGCCACCACCCGGTCTTTCTTGGTATGCCGGGCGATCAGACAGAGAACAAAGCAGTTTAAGAAATCCAGCAGGCTGGAATAGATCTGTGTAGGAATCAAGGCTACACCATTGGGAGCAAAATCTGAGTTCTGAAAGGTAATCGACAAGGCCGATGCCGTCTCTTTTCCGTAACAGCAGCCTGCCAGCAGGCAGCCGATCCGTCCGAAACCCTGAGCCAGAGCAATAGACGGCGCCACCAGGTCAAAAAACTTCCAGAAGTTTTCTTTCTTTATCCGGCACGCAATATACCCGGCCAGTACCCCTCCGATGATCCCGCCGTATACTACAAATCCCTCCTCCAGAAGAAAAGCTGGATCTTTCAGGATTTTATCCAGGATCGTCAGATAATAACAGACCTTCGCTCCCAGAAGGCCAAAGATCAGGGAGCTGAAGAAAAGTATATAGACCATGTCTGTATTCATATCCCGTTTCTTCGCCCGGTACTCTGTCATAAGATAGGCCGCGGCAAATCCAATGCCGATCATCAGACCATATCCATGTATCGTAAATTTACCGATGGTAATGATATCGTTATGCATAGTTTCTCTCCTGTCTATTCGTCTGCTTTTCTAACTATATCATATTTATCAGCGATTAAAAACCCCAAATCTGACCAGACGAAAACCGGGAACCGTTTCTGACAGAAAAGCAAAAGAGACCGCAGAACTTTGCAGTCTCTTTGTATTTATTATTTTGCCTCTTTCTCGTAAACATCCATAGCCGCCTGAACAGCCTCGCCAGTGGATACCTTTACGCCATTTCTCTTCATGACCGCTTCCAGCGCTCCCAGAAGAAGGAGAATATTTCTCTTCTGGCTGGAGTAGCCCATATTTCCGATTCTTAAGATCTTGCCATCCAGCGGTCCGAAAGATGTTGCGATCTCAATGCCAAACTCATTCAGAAGCATTCCGCGGATCGCTTTGCCGTCTGCCCCTTCTGGAATGTTGATCGCGGTTACCACCGGCATCTTATGCTCCAGGTCTCCAAAGATGGTAAGCCCCATCGCTTTCAGCCCCGCAACAAGGGCTTTGTCATTCAGACGGTGTCTTGCGAAACGGACTTCCAAAGTCTCATCTACGATACACCGCAGTGCCTCATGAACGGCGTACTGCATACTGGTCGCTTCCGTATGGTGATTCAGTCTCCTTGGGCTCCAGTAATCCTCCAACTGTCCAAGATCCAGGTAGTTGCTTGGGATTCCAGGCAGCTTTCCATCCACATCATCTTCGGTACGGATTCCCTTCTCCACACGTTTTCTCTTTTTTACGATTTCTTCAATCTGCTGGTTATAGGTGATCAGCGCAGATCCTGACGGCGCGGAGATACATTTCTGGGTTCCGGAAATGCAGGCGGACAGCTTCCACTCGTCTACATTAACCTCTGTTCCTCCCAGCGTAGCTACCGCATCTACGATCAGCAGTACGCCGTGTCTTTCACAGATCTCGCCGATTTCTTTCAAGGGCTGCATCATAGAAGTGGAGGTCTCCCCATGGATGCAGGCTACCGCCTTATAGCTGTCTTTCTTCAGCGCATCTTCAATTTCCTGCGGGTCGAATACTGTTCCCCAATCTTTCTCCAGCAGTGTGATCTTAGCTCCGCATCTCTCCAGAATCTCAGCCAGCAGATAGCCAAATCTTCCAAATGCCGGAATCAGCACCTTATCCCCAGGACAGATCGCTCCCGTCAGCACCGTCTCCAAACCGCCTCTGGATGTGGTATCTACTACATAAGTCTGGTGATTCTGAGTCTGGAATACATACCGCTCCATCTCCATCGTTTCATTCATAAGCGCCGTAAACTCCGGATCAAACTGGCCCAGGATATGGGCGCTCATTGCCCGGAGTACTCTCGGATCTGACTCTACCGGTCCTGGCGTCATCAAGGTACGCGGAGAAGGATTGATCTCTTTAAATTGTTTCATATTCTTTCACTCCTGTCTGTACTCTTTCTATTGTTGTATATCTTTCCCCAAAAGGCAGAAAAGTTCCAGGGATATTCCGTCCTTGGAACTTTTCTTCACGGTGTACTATTATAAGAGGTTTTCTCTTATTTGGCAAGAGTTAAAAATCGTAATCGTCTACATTATCCTTTGTGAATATCATTGGTTCATGATAATACAACGTATCTTCGCTTGCCACTTCTACATTATCAAATCCTGGAATCTGCGGATCTTCGCCTGGTGTAAATGTTTCTCCCTCTACCAGACGGCCAGCCACTTCAACGGCAAATCCTGCCCACTGACCAGGATCCCATAATACAGACTCCTCGGCTGCTCCGCTTTCAAAAGCAGATTTCGCCATACTTGGCATGACGCCTCCAGCCACATACACATCTCCAACCTTATCCATGTCCTCAATAGCCTTTGCCGCAGAGGTATACGCCTCTGTAGAAACAGTCAAAATACATTTCATATCTGGATAGCGAGTAATCAAATCCTGAGATATCTGATATGCCTTTTGTGTATCCGCATCGCAGGACTCTATTGTCAAAAGTTCCAAATCCGGATATTTTTCTGATGCGTATGCTTTCATATTCTCAATTCTTTTATTCATGAATTCATTAGTAGTCGTTGCGGTAATAATTGCATACTGGCCTTCTTCTCCGATCGTGCGGACCATACTGTCTACCCAGTCATTTCCCATCAAAACAAGATCCATCAGGCCTGCATAACAATCTCTGCCTTCTGCCTCACAATCCAAATCCCATGTTACCACTTTCATTCCCGCTTCTCTTGCCTTCTTCAGCGCTGGAACCGGAGACGAAGAATCCAGACATGCTACTACCAGCGCATCTGCCTCTCCTTGATTTACAATATCCTCAATCATTTGTGACTGCTCTGCCGCATCCTCTGTAGCTGGTCCCACAGAAGTTACTTCATATCCAAGTTCTTTTCCCTTTTCTTCTGCTCCTTCCGCACCAATAGTGAAATACGGTGTCCCAAGATTTGGAGCCACATATGCAATCTGGATTGAATCTTCTGAGGTTCCGTCACTTTCACTTTCTTGGGTTTCCGTGTCATTACTCTGGCAGGCCATTAGCCCAACCATACAGCAGCACAACAATACTGCCAGAATACTTCTTTTTTTCATTCGTTTTTCCTCTCTTTCTTATGTCTCTATCTTTTTTCTAATCCCAAGAACAATCAGAAGAATCACACCAATGACTACTTGATGTAGATACCTCGATAATTCCAGGAGATTAAACACATTTGATAAAACGGTATAAATTAAAACACCAATAACAGCGCCATAGATTCTGCCTTTTCCTCCATTTACAGAAATACCGCCAAACACCGCGGCCGACACACTTTGCATCACATAGTTATCGGCAAAATCGATCCGGCCCGTCGCCATTCTAGACGTCATAATAACCGCCACCAAAAAAGCCATTACTGAAGAAAACACATATACCCAAAAGGTGCATTTTCTACAAGGAATACCTGAGTAACTGGCCGCCTCATAGCTGCTTCCCAGAAGATAAACCTGCCTTCCATATTTCGTATATTGAAAAATATACGAAAAAATCACTATCGCCCCTAAAAATATCCAAAACTGAATCGGAACTCCTAACATACTTGTACTATGAAAGATCAAAAAGCCTTCTGGAAGATCAGAAATGGCATGTCCTTCTGATATCACAGTCCCAATCCCCGTAAACACAGTAGAAGTACCAAGTGTAATGACCATCGGCTGGAGTTGGAACATTCCAATCAATATGCCATTCAGCACACCGCATGCCAAACTGCACAGAAGCGCCGCGGCTGCCGCCTGCCATATGGGACTTCCCTGCTGAAGCATTGTAGCGAGAATCACCGAATTTAGCCCGGCCAATGCTCCAATTGACAGGTCAAATCCTCCCGAAATAATACTGGCAGACATACCGAGCACAATAATTCCCAATTCTGCTGACTGCTTTAAAATCTGTTGGGCATTTTGGAGTCTGAAAAAGCTGTCTGACAAAACTGAAAACACAACGCAGAGAGCGACCAGCAGAATGATCAACGCAGTCTCATTTTTACTTTTCTTCCATTGTTTTTCTGGATATAATATTTTTTTCATATCTCCCTCTAATTTCTGCGATCTGCCAGCATAGAAACTACGATCGCGCTGATGATCACAATCCCTGTCGCCAGATTCTGCCAATACATCGGTACCTTTGTTAAAACTAAAATGTTTCCAATAATGCCTAACAACAGAATTCCAATAGAGGTTCCAAGAGCTTTAAAAGTTCCTCCATTTAACTTATTCCCTCCTATGATCACTGCGGCGATCAATGTCATCTCATAACCATTGCCCGCGGACGGCTGTATCGTCCCGATCTGGGCAACGAAAAAAAACGCTGCAATTCCAATAACAGCTCCCCACAGAATAAAAGAAATAAGATAAATCGCCGGAATAAACACGCCGATCCGATTTGCATACTCCCTATTATTTCCAACTGCCAAAATCACTCTGCCTAATTTAAAATAGTGAAAAAGAATCATCGTTAACACTAGAAGCAAAATCCAAACTCCTGTTACAAGCCGTACTCCCATCCAGCTAATGTTTGAAACGGACGTATACCATCTCGGAAGATAAGTCATCCATTCTCCTTCTGTCACCAGATATAGTCCTCCACGAATCACACTGAGTGTCCCAAGCGTTACGATCACAGATGGCAATCTCAGAAAAATCACTAAAACACCATTGAATACTCCCAGAGCCATACCTGTCCCCACCGCTGTTAATACCAGCAGCCATATAGAACTTTGTCCTACTTCTTCTAGATAGACTGCCAGCTTTGCTGTACAAATTCCTGACACAGCAAACTGGGCGCCTACAGAAATATCAATATTCCCTGTTGCCATGATCAGAGTCATCCCGACTCCTAGAATCCCATAGATTGCGTTATTATTTAAAATATTAACAAGATTCCCCACTTGAAAAAATTCATCAGTCAGCATTCCTGCCACAGCTCCAAGAGCCAGAATGCAGACCGTCAGCATAATTTCCCTCTGCCATAAGAATCTATATTGTTTCGTATGTTCTTGCTTTTTCATCATTTTATCCTGTAATCATTTTTTCTAAAATCTGATCCGCTTCTGTCCCGTCATTCTCTTTTGTATAAACGATCCGCCCGTGATTCATTACAAGTATACGATCCGCCACCGCAAGAACTTCGTTTAGCTCAGAAGAAATCATAAGAATCCCCACTCCTTGATCCGCAAGCTCTGTCAACAGACGATATATCTCATTTTTCGCTCCAATATCAACCCCCGATGTAGGTTCATCAACGATCAGGATTTTAGGATCTGAATGTATCCATTTTGAAAACAGTACTTTTTGCTGATTCCCACCACTCAAATTCTTTACTTTTTCATTTTTATCGGGTGTCTTGATCCCCACATGATGAATACTTTCATCGGCTGCCTGTGCTTCCTTCTTTCGGTTCATCCCAAGGTGCCCTGCAAATTTCTTCAAAGAAGCCGATGTAATATTATGTTCAATGCTCTTTTCCAGAAAAACTCCATATCTTGCCCGATCCTCAGTCAGATAACAAATCCCTTTTTCTATAGCTTCCGAAATTCCACTGACTTTTTCCCATTTCCCGTCCAGAAACATTTTTCCCTTTTCTGGTTTCACCGCCCCGATTAGACCGAGTGCTAATTCCGTTCTCCCCGATCCAACAAGTCCGATCAATCCTACGATCTCTCCAGCTCCTATAGAAAAAGAAATATTCTGATATTGGAAAGTTTTAGTGAATCCTTCGACCCTGAGTATCTCTTTCCCGCTTGGAGCCGTATGGTGATACCTTGAAAAATCCATCTGTTTTCCTAACATTGCCTCTACCAGATCCTGATAAGAATATTCTCTGGTTGGCTTTTCCGCTGCCACCTTCCCATCTCTCAAGACGGTAATCCAATCTGAAATCTGAAATACCTCGTCTAATTTGTGAGAAATATAGATTATCGACACCTCTTTTTTTAATTTCCGAATCGTTTCATAAAGCATCTGGATTTCTCTACTCGACAAAGCAGAAGTGGGTTCGTCCATGATCACAACCTTCGCCTTAAAATAAACAGCCCTGGCAAGCAAAACAAGCTGCTGCTGAGCAATGCTCAACTGTGAACACTCCATCGACTCATCAATCTGCCCACATCCCATTGAATCCAAAACTCTTCTTGCTTCTCGAAGCAAGTCCCTCCTACGGAACATTCCACTGATTCCACATCCCATGCAGATGTTCTCTGCTACTGAAAGATTTTGAAACAGGCTGATATCCTGGTACATAACTGTAATGCCTTTTTCCAGCATTCCTGCCGGGTTAATCCTTCGCATTAATTCTCCGTCTACGTAAATCTGGGCCCCCGGCTCTGGTTTAACTACCCCGGAAATAATTTTGATCAAAGTTGATTTCCCAGCGCCGTTTTCTCCCACAAGCGCATGAACCTCGCCTTTCCTAAGACGAAACGCCACATCATCCAGCACTAGGTGATTCCCATATTTTTTTCGAATATGTTTTAATTCCAGTACATTTTTTTCTCTCATCTTTGTAAGCCTTCACAAGAGTATTTTCGGACGGCTTCCACAAAATACTCTACCTTTTCTCTCGGTGTACCAATTGGTATCTGGCATCCAGAAGCTACCGCATAACCTTTCTTGCATTTTCCCATGGTATGGATACAGCGACGGACATCTGCTTCAATCTCTTCTTTTGTCCCTTGAGAGATCACTCCTACCGGATCCACATTCCCCATAATGCAAAAAACATCCTGAAACTCTTCCTTCGCCTTTCCAAAATCTATAATATTGTCTAAACTAAGACTCGCCACAGAAAGCTGTTTCAAATATGGCCAGATTGCCACCGTATTACCACACATATGGAGTCCTGGCTTTTTCCCCGTTTTTTCATACACATAATCGACTAATTCTTTCGTATATGGATAAACCAACTTAGCATATTTTTTAGGATTCAAAATACTTGGAGAAGCAAGCGGATCCGCCATGCTGATCCCCACATCTAATCCTGCCACTGTATCAACCCAGACCTTACAGCTATCTGTCACGTAGCGCATTAAGATATGTACATTTTCTTCTTCTCGATAGATATCTCTCAACAGGCGTTCCACTCCGCGCAGATACCCCGCAATCGTGAATGGACCCGCAATACTGGACCCCACTCCTACAATCCCATCGGCCTTGTCCCGTAAAATTTTGCATGCCTCCAGAAAAAGAGGCATTCTGCCATCCCTTTTAGGATTTAATAGTTCCCTGTTTGAAAGCTGCTGATAGTCTTCTATTCTCCCACGACCCGCATAAGGTCCTGAATCCTCTGGGAAAATCACTTCTGCTCCCAAAGCCTCTGCAATTCCATACGCATCTGGCCCAAGTCCCAATCCATCATGCCCTAACCGATTAAAGACTTCAATCTCTGTATTTACCATATATTCCACAGAATGCCAGTAGTTACGGACATTCTGCCCAATCCAGGATGCACTGCTGTCTCCCAGAAATGGGACACAGGGATAACGGTCCAACGCTTCTGGAGAAGCCACCCTTTCCATCCTTTCTACCGGCAGCAGTTCATCTTTTTGATTTGGATAAATTTTCTGAATATTCACGCTTCTCACCCAACATCCATTTTACCCCCCCCCCTAAGAATTCTGTCCAATCGAAAAAAGATATATATATTATTTGTATTTTCTATATCAAATCACTTCCACGCCTAATACAAATCGTTTTATTTAGTCAAATATATTGACATAAATAAATATATTTGATATTGTCTATTTGGGAGGTAAATCTTATGGACGCCAAAAAACAAAAACAGATTCAATGTTTACAGGATAATCTTTCATCTATCCGGAAAATTGCCGGTTGGACCGCGGAAGAGCTTGGTGAACAAATCGGAGTCACCAAGCAGACTATCAGCAATCTGGAAAACAAGAAAACACCAATGACCTTGACCCAGTATATTGCGATCCGTTCTGTCATCGACTACGAGATTGCCACAAACAAGGAAAACACCATACTCCCTCAGGTTGTGACGATCTTATTAGACAATTATGAGGCGTTGGCGGATGAAGATTACGATAAAGTCAAGGAGGCCGCGGCCGCTGTAAGCGCTTCCGCCGCCAGCGGCGCGGCCGCCGCTACGCTTTCCGCTATGCTGACCGGCGCACTGACTCCCATTGGAGGAATGGCGGCGGGACTTATAGGCCCCGCAAGCGTTGTCGCCGGCGGCGCCGCGTACTGGCTCGCCAAGCTGCACCCGAAGAAAAAAAACAAAGAGAAAAAGCAGAAATAAAGGAGAAATTATGGATTACACTTTGACAGAAACGTTAAAACATTTCAAAACGTCTCCAACGGAATTAAACAAATCAAACACCAAGAAGATCAAAGAACAGTTTCCCGTCCCCAGAGAGCAGAAAATCCTTTGGGCAGATATAGACTTTGGCCGCAGAATATCCGGGATGGTCCTGACAGACACCGGAATCTTTATCAAAGGCGGAAAAGATGCCATCAAACTGGCCAACGAGAAAGTAAAGAGCAAAAAGGAAAAGGTCACTGTTATTTATCATTACATCAAATGGGAATTTTTCTCTCCCGATGATTTTGAGCTGCACAGAACCAGCAGCGGGACCTTTTTATTCTTCGCTGGAAATCCTGTGCTGAAGCCTGCCCCTGGCACGACCTTCTTCCAGGCATACCGCCGTACCTATCAGAATATTGTCAAAGAAGCGGCCGTCTCCGCTTCGAACATCTTCGCTGATCTGGAAGCGGTGGTTCCAGAGAATTTCGCGGCAGTAAACACCAAAACCGGCCACGGCGAAATGGCGGAAGAGGCGCTGACCCTCCTGGATAGACTATCCGGTAAAGATGCGCATGTGGTGGGAAGAAACCAGGCAAAAAACGGACCGGACCGATTAGTCAACGGCACCTTTATCCAAACCAAATACTATTCTACCGGAAAGGGCTGTATCAACTCCTGCTTTGATAAGGCCACCGGACAGTTCCGATATCAGATGGCAAACGGCGAACCTATGATGATCGAGGTGCCCAAAGATAAATATGCGGAAGCACTCAACGAATTTCGGAAAAAAATCCTGGAAGGAAAGGTGCCCGGTGTTACAGATCCAAATGATGCGGCCAAATATATTAAAGAAGGTAAGCTGACTTACCTGCAGGCCCGCAATCTGTGCAAGCCTGGGACCATAGAATCGCTGACCTACGATACCGCTACGGGAGCTATCAACTGTTCCTTTGCCTTCGGCCTTACCTTTCTGTCTACCTTTATCATTAGCTACACGCAGAGCGGAAACCGCCAAGAGGCGATGAACTCTGCCTTTGCCGCCGGCATTCAGGTGTTTGGGCTTTCTTTCTTTGCCCACATCTTTACGCAGCAGGTCGCAAGGACCACGCTCACCAAAGAGCTGATCCCTCTCAGCACATATATCGTAAATGCCATGGGCTATAAAACTGTACAGACCATCGTCAACGCGATCCGGTCTATGGCCGGCAAAGCCCCCATCTCAGGGGCCGCCGCCATGAAGCAGCTTGCCAAGATACTGAGAAACAGCGTGGTCACTTCAGCCATCACTATCGTTGTCTTCTCCGTGCCGGATACTTACAACGTTTTCCAAAGAAAACTTTCTACCGCTCAGTATACCAAGAATATGCTGTCCCTTGTGGGCACTATGGCCACCGCCGGCGTCGGAACACTAGGGGCTTCCTTCGCCGCCGCAAAGGTGGCTGGAAGCATCGGGACTACCATCGCCCCCGGAGTAGGTACTGCCATCGGAATCGGAGGCGGACTGGCGGGCGGCTTTGTAGGAGGAACAGCCATCAAACTCGCCGGAGACCATGTCAGGGAAGATGACTCTGTCATTCTCTCCCGCCTGTTCAACGCAGTGGTTACAAATCTCATTTACGAATATATGCTGTCAGAAAGCGAGATCAACGTAGTGATAGAGAAATTCAACGCAATCGGTTCCAGGAAATTCAACAAGCTGTTTAAAGACGTAATGGCGGCAGATCACCAGGAAAAAGTCATTGAAAAATATATCCGGCATTATTATGAAGAAGTGGTGCGTTCCCGTCCCAAGGTCGCGGAGCCTACGCCTGCGGATCTGGTCGATTTTGTAGCCGGACTGGCAGGACCAGAAGAATAATCCGCAGATCAGGATTTGATGCAGAGAGGGGAATCTGTCCTTTAAGAGCAGATTCCCCTCTTTTTATTTTCTGACCTTCAGCAAATACCGCTGGCTGGAAACTATCTGAAATAATCCTCAATACCAATACCGATCGTAGACCAATAGTCCGCTTTTTTCTTCTCCTCTTCAATTTCTCTTTCGTCCATCGGATCTCCATCCTCATCCGCTTCCCTTATCATTTCTTCAACATCTTTGGGAATAGAGGGACGGTATACTCCAACACTGCTATTTAAGAATCCATAGGAATATTCATTTTCGCTGTCGTCAATAGCCCCATGATTTTCTTCCCTAAGTATCTTGTACAGTGTATCCGCTTTGATCTGAAAAGCAGGCACATCGTAGATGGTCGGCTGCAGTTCCCCGTCAATTCCACCCAGGAACTCAATAAATTCCACTTTTCCATCCTCGTCAAAATCAAATCGCAATTCATTGTTAAAATAGTATAGAGAATCCTCCCTTATACTATTAGGTTCTCCCAACAAATTTTTTACATCTTCCTGTGAAGAAGACAACGCAATCGTTGTACCATCAAATTCAATTCCCACTAATGGGATAATCTTTATTTTCCGCATAATCGCCGCCCGCCTGGATATTCAATCAGTTCTCTTTGATGATCAGGCACTTAGCTTCGCTCCTTCCTGCGCGATATTTCTGTAATAGGGAAGTATGTCTTTGATTCCAAATCTGAAACAACATCCCATATTTATATGTCCGAAATACTTATATAAAGTATTATACCTATATTTCATATTTTAAACAATTCTTTCTTTGGAAGTGTAATAAATCCGGCCCAATCTCTAAAAAATAATTCTAAATATGCATATATATATAATAATAGCCCGTACACGCTGTACGGGCTAAAAAGTATCCCTGATAAAATTTCTTTTACCGCTGTCTCCTACACCTGAATAGAACCGTAAACAGTAGACCAATTGTAGATAAAACTAACAGCGCAGACCAAATGACAACATTCGCGGTGTCGCTAGTCTTGGCTACTGAATTGTCTTCCGCCTGTGCGTCCTCTTCTTTTCCCGATATAAGAGCAGAAGTATCCCCTTTAGAAACATTGAAGGTCAAACTGCGCTCCACATAGTGATTATTTCTGTCATAACCGTTTACGCCTGTAAAGTCGTATTCGATCTCGTAATTTATCGTATCAAATCGAACAGTATAAGTTTGTGTCCCTACAGATACAGCCATATCCGGATCCGCCCATGTCCAACCGGTCGGAAGCGTAATATCTGACAATTTCTGTCCATAAACAGCTGTCAAATCAGGCAGCTCTGCAATAAGCGTGTTACCATCTTTCATAGTCGTTACCATTACACTTCCGGCTTCTGACGGGAGATAAGAAGCATTCCCTTTATAGCGGGCATAAATAGTATATTCCGTACCCGAGGTCAAGCCTGAAAACACATTGCTGTCTTGCCAGTCTCCATCAGCCGTACTATCAATACTATATTCTGCCGCACCATAAGTATCAATAGCTGACAACGGCTGTACGGTAATACTGGTAGCAGTTTTAGACTGAATCGTTACTTTTGGCTCTGGTGTTTCTTGCCTGACCACAAACGCAGAACCGTTCCAGCCAAGATAAGTCGTTTGGCCGTTTGCTGTAACTGTATGTTCCTGTCCGGTCAGATAAAGATAGAACGCTCCGTCCCCATTCGGATGATCACCATTTCTGGTGAAAGCCGTTCCATCAACCATAACGGTATCTATGCCGGAAAGTCCGTCTATCTTTGCAAGATAGACATTATTCTTTCCTCCATCTGTTGGTGTTATACCAATGCGACCTGCTTTAACACTTCCGCCAATAATCGCAATGTCTCCGCCGTCTATTCCAGCTCCAGAGTTTCCACCTGTTGCAGTCACGGTTCCGTCAGTGATCATGATATTGCTTCCGCTCCCGCCATCTCCATCGCCTATTCCAGCTCCAGAGTTTCCACCTGTTGCAGTCACGGTTCCACCGGTGATTGCGATATTGCTTCCGAACCCCCGTCCGCCGCCTATTCCGGCTCCCCATGCTCCACTTCTCGCAGTCACGGTTCCGCCGGTGATCGTGATATTGTTTCCAGCTCCACTCTCGCCGCCTCCTATTCCGGCTCCATACCCTATGCTTGTCGCGGCCACGGTTCCGCCAGTAATCGTAATATTGCTTCCAGCTCCATAACCGCCTCCTATTCCGGCTCCAGAGCTTCCGCCTATTGCGGTCACGATTCCACCAGCGATAGTAATATTGTTTCCAGCTTCTCCAAATCTGCCGCCTATTCCAGCTCCATACCATTCAGTTGTTGCGGTCAATGAACCTTTGCTATCCGATGTAACCGTTAAGGAACCATCAGTAGCCCCACCAAACTCCAAACCTGCTCTATTAGCGCCAGAGTGCACCTGATTCTCTCCTCTTAGGTCCAGAGTCAATTGTGCGGTATTTTTCACCTCAAAAGCACAAGCACCATAAGTCGATCCTACATTAATATTAATACTTTCAATCGTAATCGTACCGCTGAAGTTTTCTTCAACAACGATTTTCTCATTCGTTTCCTGTCCGTCGCCTGTAACCGTATATGTACCGCTGGCACGAAATGTCAGCGTATTACTGCCGCTGTCATATATCCATTCATTTCCAGAGTTACCACCTGTAACACGGAAACTGCCTGCGTTGTTTTCCGCATAAGGTTCTATCTCATTGGGAACTTCTATTTCCTTTATTTCTTTTCTTGCGGTATTTGATGGCTTCTCATCTGCCATTTCTTCCTTATCCGTCTTTTTCCCGCTTTCTGCGGCTTCATTTTCTTCAATTTTTGTTCCTTTATTATTTAGCCCATCATTTTGCTCCTGTCCGGTCACATCTTCCACCGGGGCTGAATTGCTTCCTTCTGTTTCTTCCTGTGCATATACAGGATAACCTGTAAAACTCAAGCCCATAACCGCCGCCAGCGCAATGGCGGCGACTTTCTTTCCATTCTTCTTCACGCTGTTTATCTTCTCCTTTCCTTATGCGCCAAAAACAAAGGTACACCCCCTTATAAGGATATACCTATGTTTTTGTACGTGTATCTCTAATTTAAATTGTACGCAAAAAGAGCAGACTCTCTCTGCCGAGTGTAGCAATTTCTAAACATGGCTGCCAAGCACTTTTCGCGACATTTCAAGATCATTTCATCTCCTTAGACAGTCTCTATTATAAATATGTATAGAAGGAATATCAATCATTTTCTGCTCTGACTCCATGCCTATATAGAAAAGCAAAAACCTTTTTGATTCCATATGGAGTACAAATGAAATTTGACAATCGGATATTCTTTTGCTAGAATGAACATAGAAAAAGGCACTACCGATAAGCGGTTAGTCCAAAAGTTATATAGTTAAAAAAGTAACCGTAAACCTTTGGCGAGGGCGGTTACTTTTTCGTATGACTTATATATGCAATCTGAATCGTTACCACGATACTCAGTATCATTAGTACGAGGGAAAGCATTTCAAAATCACTCATAAGCTTGCCCTCCTTTCCCAGATTTCTCCTTATGGAGATTTCTATGTAATCAGAGGGTTCAGTCCCTCTGTCGAAGGACTAACCGCCTACCGTTTTTCTGATAGTGCCTAATTAATTCTGCCAAAGCAATTGGCTTCTAACAAGAAATATTCCTTACATAATCTCGTCCGCCATTTCCTTTCCAACACAACAAAAAATACCACAAAACTCGCCTCCACGGGTTTTGTGGTATCCCAATAAAAAAATCGGAGTGACAGGATTTGAACCTGCGACCTCTACGGTCAACGAACAACGTATTTACGGGCTTTGTAAGGGCTGTTTTTGAATCCCAACCAAAACCCAACCACGACATAATAAAACAAGCGACCCAATCGGTCAGAAAGGAGAACTTGCATATCTGTTAATTTGTATTTGACAACGAGGAGTGTCTATCCTATTGGGAATAGATACTCCTCGTTATATATTTCAAATCAATTTTCAAAAAAATCCTCATAAGGCACATTTAATATTTCTTTCATTATCTTTAAGTCATACGCTTTGATATTTCTTCTGCCGGTTTCTATATTGGCTAAGGTGCTACGTGACATACTGCTTCCCCGAATCTGCATTTTAGCAACAAGCTGGTCTTGCGTTAAGCCTTTTTTTAATCTTATGTTTTGTATATTACGCCCTAATGGTACATCACGTATAACCCTCTGCATTATAGCCCTCATTTGTGACCGATTGGTAACTTTTTCCTTGAGTATACGCTACATATATGCTAAAATTGTCACTAGTTAGAAACAATCGTTTGAAACTTCTAGTCTTTAAAAAAGTCAGAGTAATCAACATCCAACACTTCTTTTAACGCTCGTAAATCACTGGCTTTTATATTTCTGCGTCCAGTTTCTATGTTGGCATAGGTACTTCTGGAAATACTACTGCCTATTAACTGCATTTTTTCAACAACCTGCATTTGTGTCATATTCTTAGACATTCTGGCAGTTTGAATATTTCTTCCTAAAGGTATATCTTGTAAAATCCATTGCATTATACTCCCTCCGCTTGTGACTGATTGGTGTTATGTTTTGAGTATATGCAGAGGTTTGATTTTCCTTGTCACCCATTGGAAACATTCGTCTAAAAGAAAGCAGGAAAATGTAACTTTGTCGTATTCAAATAATATCGGGGGATAGTAACAATGGCTGATAACGGTTTTTATAATGTATTCAAACACTCACTGGAATCTATGAAAGAAGAATCTGTATCATCATTACTTACAACTGACAGTGACTATCAGAATTATGCAGATCAAGAGAATCTTGCAGAAAAACGATATATGGATTTGTCCTTATCTGCCGAGCAAAGAACAATAGTAAATCAACTATTAGACGCACGTGACAGACAAAATATAGAATATTCTAACTTGTCTTACTTAGCCGGAATTGCGGATTGCATAAAAATTTTGAAATATCTCAATATATCAATCGAAGAACTGTTTATAGACACAAAAGGCTAGGGTATGAAAAAGAAATTTATTTCAATATTTTTCACTTTATTTCTTTTGGCAGGTGTCTTATTTTATCTTAATCTGCCTGATTACCACGTATTTAATAGTATATCAATCAGCAATCAGAATACAAGAGATACTACTTTGGAAGTGGTTGTATATAAATACTGGGACATTGACAATATTATCCTAAAAATCGAAAAATCGCATAATAAGATTAACGGTACACCTACCACTCTTGAAATCAATCTTTACTATTCGAGATGGCTTATCCGCTATGGAGAGAAACCATTTAAAATAGTCAGATTTGAATATGGGGAAAAATAACAAACAGCACATTGTCAGTCACACTGTTTGATTTAATAACAATAATGCTGTCTCGCTGTTCAGAGGGCCACAGTATGTAAAATATATAAACTCTGGAAAATCTCCGTCGCCCTGTTTTCCTTGTCCATTCTACTTAAAATAGCGGTTCCGTAAGGAAGGCCCAGAGCGACGGTTCCTAACAGGGGGGCGGGTCGTCTGGGCCAGCGTACACT